>Ga0315907_10000182_pt1 | contig 92520 bp, 94 predicted proteins | sample LakEriMetagenome_3_FD_203525 | JGI IMG/M metagenome (GOLD analysis project Ga0315907, IMG submission 203525) | Freshwater fungal communities from buoy surface, Lake Erie, Ohio, United States - Buoy 12 MA123 | ecosystem: Environmental > Aquatic > Freshwater > Lake > Lake biofilm | place: USA...
TCGATGGCGTGAAGGACCTGTGGGTGCTCGAGGTCGCGCTCGGTCGCAAGCTCAAGACGTCTGCAAAGAGGGCCGCGTAAGATGAATCAGACCGCCGCCAGTTCCAACTGCCGGCGGGACATCGCCGCCTACCCCGGCCTCATTCCTTGGGGGGATGGGCGCACGGGCCAGGGGAGGAGCCCGGATTTCCGGGTTGGTCAGCAGTGCTTGCGAGGACGGTACATAGCCCTGGCGAGGCTTCGCCAATCCTCCGCATATGTACGGACGGACTTGGAACACCCCAGGTGTCAGGCCACCCGCTTGCAGTACCGACTGGCGCTGGTGCGACTGATGCCGAGAGCGTGCGCAATCTCTGCAAGGCTGTGTCCCGCATCTCGAAGCGCTCGTGCAACCTCGGCCTTGTCGGCACTGGCTAGAAGGTAGACCTCGCGTGTGACGCACCCCTTCGCTCGGCGCTCGGCTTGTTTCCGAACCCGGTCTCGTTCGCGCGCCTCGTCCGCCGACAAGATGGCCTTCATGTGCGGCATTTCGGATACGGTGATGCCGAGCCAGTCAACGAGTGTGCTGTTCCGGAAGCGATAGCGCGAGTCAACAGGGTGCCCCTGAAACTCGACCGTCTCACCCTTGGAAGCTGCCTCCAGACGCCGCTGGACGGATGAAATACAGGAAGAGAGCTCTTGGGCAGACCAGGCCGGCGCGAACTCCTGGGCGAGCGCCCGCACCTCGGCACGGAATCGGGGTGTGACCAACGCCGACGCCAGGAAGCACGCGCCGAGGAAGACGAACAAATTTCGCTGACCACTCGGCAAACCGCCGGTGCCGTGACGCAACTTGGCCAGCATGCGCAGGTCAGCCAAGCGGTCCCACGCCAGCTCGGATGGAATGATTCGCCGGGCAGATGACAGGCGGCCCGAATCGACCAGTTGCAGCCTCTGGGCGGGCTTGTAGCTCTCCGTTGGCGGTGGATGGAGGCGCTCGAAACTGTCCGAAAGCGTCTTGTATTCCGCCTGCAGCTGGGCGATTTCCTGTCGAGTCCGCGGCAGCACATCATCGAAAAGACTGTCGAAGGGATAGACCGCGACTCCGTGTTGGCCGATGGTGCTCCCAAGCACGGGCATGCGTTGCAGATGCACGACCCGGACGACGTCGCCGCTGCGGCTGTTGACGGACCCCACCAGTCTCAAGACGCGAGAGGCATCCAGAGCCCGCAGGTCGGCACCGATGGGCAGCAGGCGCCGCCCGAGCTCGGTCTGCAGCGCTTGCCAACGGGGCAACGCGCTGGGAGGAATCGGCCGCTCGAGGAGCCATTTCGCTTGCAGACCCCGGCCGGAGTAGACGACGACGCTCGGCGGGGGCAGGTTCGCGTCGTCACATTGCCGGAGGAGCCTGTCTGCGAGCGCCTCGGCCGGCCTGCCGTAAAGCGTGTCGAGTTTGTAGGTGTCGAGGTCGACGTAGCACGACGTCAGCCGGCTGCAGTTGACGACCTGCCGGTTCGGCTTCGAGAACTCGTTTTGCGCGATGTACAGGTCCGTGCCGCCTTGGCCCTGCTGCTGCAGGTATGTCGGCAGGTCTTTCAGGCGGACCGATACCTGTCGTGGTTTGCCGCTTGGGCGTAGCAGTGCGGTAAAGCCGAAGCGCTGGGCGTCGTGATAAAGCAGCGGTTCGTTGACTGCTGAATCGAAGCGCTCGTCATGCCCGAGCGCGAGTTGAAGTTGTGCCATCTGAGCCTCCCGAAGGGGAGCGCCAGTGGCATAAGGCAGTTGCTATACAGCTCATCGGTACTCCCGCGCGCCCTGCATCTCGTCTGCCGCCAAGCTCAGAGATGCGGGGCGATGTTTTTGCGGCCCGCCCCATGCGGTCCGCTCGGGACGTGTAGCGACGGCCCAAGCAAAAGGGCCGACATGGTGGTCGGCCCTTTGAATCAATGCGCTAGCGCTTGTCCTTGCTCCATCAACTCGGCCGTCGCCCGAACCAGCGATGTGGGCATCACTGTCATGACCACAACGTCTGGGCTGAGCGGAGGCCATTGGCGACCGTCGGGTTGCCCCATCCGCAGGCAGGCGACGTCCTGGGTCAGCTCGACCAGCAGACCGAGCGTTGACGCTGCGTCCTCGTCGTCGGGTTGAACCATGGCGGCCATCAGCCGGCTGCTGTCCGGTCCCAGGTTCACACTCAGGTTCAGCTGCGTACTGTGGTCCTCGGCGGTCATGCACAGGCGCAGGGGCTCGCCGGCAGGCATCGACAGCAGCGCGTCGCGCAGCTCCATCCCCAGCAGAGGTAGAACCAGGCGCAGCTGAACGTCTCCCAACTCGAAGCCAGCGACGAGTGCGGAGCAAAGGTCGGAGCTCGTCATCAATTCCACGCAGCGCTGCCAGTTGCCGCGCCTCATTCGGCGCAGCAGCTTCTGCGGCACCAAGCTCTGAAGAACCAGGGGGCCCGCCTGCGGGTTTTCAGGGCCGGTCAAGCCGTCGCCGGTGTCGCGCAGCAACGTGGCCACAACAAACTGCCCGTTGTCGCGCATGCGCTGAACCGCTCGCAGCTGGGTCAGCCGCTGCCTACCTTCTTTCGTCACGTCATGTCCTTTTAGTAAGCGCCTCATGGCGCATGACGTGTAGGGACAAGCAGCAAGCTGGTCTCCGGCGCCGCCGGGTACTGACCCTCCAGGGGCCTCCGCTCCCACCACGGCCCTGCACACCTGTTGTCAGTGGTGCTCTGGCAAGGCCAGCGAGCAGAGCCCAGGCGAACAGGAAGGGCCGTCGCCGAACCCGAAGGAATAAACGCGGTTGCTGTAGGTCTGGTCACAACTTCGAGCGACCCATGACCTCAACATCTACCCATTCCACAACCTCCGCTGCGACGGAGGCCCCGAAGCCCGTGCGGACCGCCGCAGCGAGCCAGCGCCTGACCCTCAGCGAAGTCGCCGAGCGATTGAACATGTGCGCGCGCAGCATCCAAAAAATGGTCAAGGCTCGCCGGTTTCCCCGGGGCGTTCACCTTGGCCGCGACGTCTTTTGGTTGGAGACGGTCGTCGACCAGTGGCTCGAAGCCAAGTTTTCAGACCAGATGGCCTGGGAGCCCAAGCGACGCAGCAGCAAGTCCACCAGCAGCTGAGGCTGCGACGCCCCCCCTCTGATGCGGGCCGTCGTCATCAAAGGGCCTGTGACCTCTCGGAGGCGCAGGCCCGTATTTTTTCAGTGGTTGCCGAATTCGTTGTAAGGAGTGGCCAAGGCCATGGCCGCGTACATCTCCAGCAGGGCTTGCCGGATGGGGTGGTCCTCTTGCACCACCCGAATGTCCATGCGCCGCAACCGCGCCTTCTGGGCGTCGAACTCGGCCTTGAAGCCGTCCTGCGTCATCAGGTGCGCTCGCGAGCCCTCGGGCTTGTAGCTCGCCTTGAGCTGCCCGGTTGCTTCTCTGGCCAGCCGGAAGGCAAAAGCCGCCTGCAGATGGGTCGCGCCTGGCGCACAGTGGTTGCGCAGCCGCCTGGCGATGCCGTCGCTGCGCCCGACGTAGAGATGAAGGCCGCCCTCGGTGAAGAGGTAGATGCCCCGCTCGGGCAGTCGCTGTCCACGAAGCTCATCGAAACGGAACGGCACCCCCTCAAGCAGCCGCTCGAGGGCGGGCTGCAAGGTCTCGACATGCTCTTTGAAAACCGGATACATCAAAACATTCTGAGCCCACTTTCGCCGCGGTGGTTGGTCCCCCACGATGCCAAGGACCCGGTGCGCGCCATGACCGCCACCAAGAGGCAAGGGTCGGACTGAGCCGGCCCTTGCGCTGAGCGTCAGGCCAGAGCCTGCCTGCCGAGCCGACCGGGCATTGCCGTCATGCCAGCCGCCACGCCAGACGTGGCGACTGCCGTCACGCCCGCTTGCGCGGCAAGAACGGGATGACCTGCGCCGAAGGCAGATGAACCACCTGCGCCTCCTGCTGTGCGGCTGTCGCTTCGTCAACCATCGGCGCAGCCTGGACCGGTGCGGGCGCAGGTTTCCCCTCGGCAGCAGAGTCGGCGGCCTTGGCTTCCTCGTCTTCCTTCTGCCACTGCGCCGCGACCACGTCCGCGGCCGACGCAGGCGCCGGCTCGACGCATTCCCCAGAGGCCGGCTTGGTCTCGGCGGCAGCTCGTTGCTCGGCCAATGCCTTCTTCTTTCTCAGGACAGCCTCTGCCAGCCGTTGCGACCGACGCCTCTTGACGGTTTTGTCCCCGTCTTCCTCGACCGCGGGAATGGACACCGACACCACCGGTGAAGCGGCAGCAGCTTCGTCCATCGCGTCGAGCATGTCTTCGTTGACGAGGTTGATGTAGGTCTGCGCCTGGGTCAATGTCTTGTGTCCCAGCACCTTCATGAGCTGGTGCGCGTTCAGCCCCCGCCGGGCCCAGGCGGTGGCGCCCAGGTGACGCAGGTCGCGGAATTGCAACTCGGGCAGTCCCGCCTTCTTGCGCACGCCTTTCCACATCTCTTGGACGGCGTTCGATTTGAAGGGGAACACCAAGCCGGCCTCAGGTCGCGGCATGTTGGCCAAGATAGTGCAGGCGTGCTGGCTCAACGGCAGCACAACGTCGCCGCTCTTGCTGGGCACCTTGATGATGCGGTTCTCGAGGTCAGTCTTCTCCCAGCGCCATTTCAGCAGGCTGCCTTTGCGCATGGTGGTCTCCATGCAGATGGCAACCAGTCCGATGTACTCCGGGCGGTCGCACTCGTCGAGTGCTGCCCACAGACGCTTTTCTTGCGCGGCCGTCAAGAACACAAAGCGCGAGTTGGACCTGCCGAGCTTCAAGGTTCTGGTGGGGTCCTCGAACCCCTTCCAGTTCCACTCCTCGGGGACCAGTCGGAACATGTGCCGCAGCAGCGCGACTTCTTTCTGAATCGTGCTGTCGCTCAGGCCATCGCTTTTCATGGTTGTCATGAGCGTGCGAAAGTCCATCGGCTTGAGCATGCTGCAGCGCTTGCGTCCCAACTCGGCGATGGCCTCGTAGGTGGCCCGGCGCTTGGCAAGTCGCTTGTCGCGATGCTCCGCAAAGGCCTTGGCACCAATCTTGAGCTCGTAATCCTCGATGACCGCCTTGCCCTCGGCGTCGACACCGCGGCGGATGCGCTTCATGCCGGCGCCGACCAGGTAGTGGTTGATGCGGGTGAGCTCGGCATCGCATCCGCCTTTGACCAGGGAGTACGTCTTCGCGTACAGGCGCAGAGCCTCGGCCAAGGTGGCCTGCTTGGGACCTCCCAGCTCAGGTTCATGTTCGCTGTCTTGGTTTGCCAGCATGTCGGCAATCCACGCCTTGGCCTCCGCGAAACTTTCGAAGTTCTTGGCGGGACGCGCTCCGTGCTTCAGTGTCACCTGCGCATGCCAGCGTCCGCGGTACTTGCGAGGTTGGGGAAGACGTCGATTAGCCATGGCAGACCTCCTTGGCCAGCGACGCGGCAATCTTTTTCTTGGCGCCGTTCGAGAGCTCCAGCGGGGTGAAGTCCTCGGGCGTGGGCGTCCAGTAGGACTCGCCCATCGCGGCCATCTTCGAGCGTTCCAGCTCGAGCCAGGCCTGCGCGCTGGCGGCGTCATCGAACTTGCGCAGCACCGCTTGGCGCGGGCTCCATTCGATGCGGGCGACCCACTGCATGGCGGCGCGGGACGTCCGCAGCGGACTGGTCGGGTCGAACCGGCTCAGGCCGCGCAGCAGGTGCGACGGCTGGTACACGGCAGCCCAGGGATGGGCGACCGGGTTGCGGTGGGGGACGGAAGTCGCGGCGAGCGCGGGGGTGAGCGTGTGAGCCCGGGTGCCTGTGACGGCGGTGGTGTGGTCAGACATATCGTCATCTCCAGTGGTTGAAGGTGACGTGTCTAGGAACTCGGCGTTGTGCGGACGCTTTAGGACGCTTTAAGGCGTCGTGCCAGCGAACACAGGCGCACCGGGTTCTTTAGACCGACGACTGCGGTCCGTGCAAGCTTGTGCCGGGAGGGCGGGGTCGGACGGGGCGTTGCTGTACACAACGAGACCCGATGCCGAAGCAGTCCAGGCCCGCGTACCGCAGCGCTGCGTCCGGCGGCTGCCGGACCCGGTGGACAAGCGCAATCACATGCGCAATCAACCCCGGTTCAGACCCCGGAAAAGACAAAGGCCTTCCGAAGAAGGCCTTTGAAATCAACTACTTAACTTGGCTCCCCGACCTGGGCTCGAACCAGGGACCTACGGATTAACAGTCCGGCGCTCTACCGACTGAGCTATCGAGGAAGCGAGCCACGGATTATAGACAAGATTTGAGGCTCTCCTCCGAGCTGACGGCCTGATCTGGCCTCGGCGCAGCTCAGCACGTCCGGCAGGCCTGTCAGGCCTTCTTCAGCCGTTCGTTCTGCGGGAACATGGCGCGCCGGGCCTCGTCGTCCATCTCGGTCTTGAAGCTGTGGCGCTGGCGCAGGGCCTCTACGCGGGCGGCGGCGGGGCGGGCGTTGATGCTGTCCAGCAGGCGCTTGACGTGGGGGTAGCGCTCGAAGGCCTGCTGGTCGCCCATCACGAAGGGCACCAGCCGCGCCCAGCCCCACAAGGCCATGTCGACGATGCCGTAGCTGTCGCCCATCAGCCAGGTGCGGGTGGCCAGGCGCTCGTCCAGGATCTTCCAGTGCCGGTCGGCCTCGAAGTCGTAGCGGTTGAGCGCATAGTCCTTGGGCTCGGGCGCGGCCACACGGAAGTGCACCGCCTGCCCGCTGTAGGGGCCGATGCCGCTGGCGATGAACATCAGCCAGCTCAGGGTCTCGGCGCGCTCGGCCGAAGCCAGGTCGGTGGGCACGAAGCGGGCGTGCTTGTCGGCCAGCCACAGCAGGATGGCGTTGCTGTCGAACATCACCACACCGTCGTCGTCGATCGCCGGCACCTTGGCGTTCGGGTTCACGGCCTTGAACGTAGCGGTGTGCTGCTCGCCCTTGCGGGTGTCCACCGGGATGGCCTCATAGGGCAGGCCCAACTCTTCCAGCAGCAGGGCCACTTTCATGGGGTTGGGGGCGAGGTTGTAGAAGAACTTGAGCATGGGGTGTCAGGGGCCGCAGGCCCGCCGGTAAGTCAAGAAGGGGATGGAGAGTGTGGCATGCGACAGCGCCGGGCGCCGGGTGCTGATGGAGGGCCGTCAGGCCGGCAGGCCCGCAGCGCTGCCGCCCATCACCCCTCAGGCCGAGAACCCGCGCAGCCGCCGGTAGGTCTCCACCGCGTAGGTGTCGGTCATGCCCGCCACGAAGTCGGTGACCGTCAGCAGGCGCTGGTAGCGGCCCAGGCGGGCCGCCGCCTGCGCTCCGGCAGGGATCAGGCCCACCAGCATGCGCGCCCTCTCTGAAGCGCTGGTGCCAGCGGCAACACTCTCCACCGCATCGCACAGGGCCTGCAGCAGCCAGCCGATGATCTCGAAGCCGGCCACCTGCAGTTCGAGCTTGGAGCGCTCGTCGTACAGACGCTGGGCCGCCAGGTCCTTGAAGCGACGGAAGTCCTGCGCACCCTCGATGTGGTCCAGCAGGGGCTGGTCGAATCGGCCGGCCAGGATGTCGTCATGCCGCTCCTTGAAGACGCGGGCCACGCGGTCCACCAGCACGCCGATGGTCACGGCGCGCAGGTACTCGGCCTGGTGCTGGCGGTCCTGCAGGGTGCCGGCGCGGGCGCGGTGGACAGCGTCGATGAAGGGCGTGTGCAGGGCGCGCAGTTCCTCCGGCGTGATGTGGCCGGACTTGGCGCCGTCCTCGATGTCGATGACGCCGTAACAGATGTCGTCAGCCGCCTCCACCAGGAAGGCCAGGGGGTGGCGCTGCCAGGCCGACGCGCCAATGCGCTGCAGGCCCAGGCCCTCGGCCACCTCTGCGAACAGCGGACGCTCGCCCTGCATGAAACCGAACTTGCGACAGCTAACGGCCGCGCCAGGCTGCAGCCCGCTGACCGCATCGCAGGGGTACTTGGCAAAGGCGCCCAGCGTGGGCCAGGTGAGTTGCAGTCCGCCGGTCTGCTCAGGGTGCTGCAGCCGCACGGCCGTGCGAAAGCCCTGGGCGTTGCCTTCGAAATGCAGCAGGTCGGCCTGCTCGGCGGGCGGCAGGTCTTGAAGCCAGGCCCGGCCCGGGCCGCGGAAGTACTCCTGGATGGCGGACTCTCCGGCGTGGCCGAACGGCGGGTTGCCGATGTCGTGCATGAGGCAGGCCGCCGCGACAATGGCGCCCATGTCCTGCGGCGAGGCTAGGTGCCGCAGGCCCGGGTCCAGTGCGCTGACCACGCGGCCGGCCTGCATGCCCAGCGAGCGCCCCACGCTGGCCACCTCCAGGCTGTGCGTGAGCCGGGTGCGCACGTAGTCGGTCTTGGCCATGGGGTGCACCTGGGTCTTGTCCTGCAGGCGGCGGAAAGCCGAGCAGAAGACGATGCGGTCCCAATCGCGGAAGAACTCGGTGCGCAGCTCGTCCAGATCGCGCTGGCCGGTGGTCTCGGCACTGCGGCCGATGCGGCGGGGTTGCAGCAGGGTGCGCCAGTCCATGGGGATCGAAGTGGGGTTCGGGGAGCCAGACCCCCGAGTGTCCCCGAATGCCCCCGTTCCTCGCGGCTGGCGGCCCCAGGCGCCAGCCGGAAGGAAATTCAGTCGATCATCGCCGCCGATGCCACCCGGCGCGGTGCGGCGCGGCGCGCTGCGCCCTGGGTGACCTCGGCCACCTCGCTCACCGCCTCCATGTCGGCGCCGTCGAAGTCACCATCGTGGCTGCCGCCCATCTCCTCATCCTCGGCCATCGCCACGGCCTCGCCGATGCGAAGGGCACCCGCGGCGCGGCCCTTGCCGGCGCGGGCCGGCGGGTTGCACAGGCCGCACACGTAATGGCGGGCGATCTCGTGCGGATGCGTCACGTAGTGCCCGCCGCAGCAGGTGCACTTGGTCATGGTGAGCATGCCGTTGTCCACGAACTTCACCAGGCGCCAGGCGCGCGTGACAGACAGCAAGGGCTCCAGCCCCTGGGCCTGCACCTGCTCCAGGTACAGCTTGTAGGCCTTGATGACCGTCTCGATCTCTTCCATCGCCGCGGCCTTGTTCAGGTACTCGTGGATGTTCAGGAACAGGCTCGAATGGATGTTGGGCTGCCAGGTCATGAACCAGTCGGTGGAGAACGGCAGCTGCCCCTTGCTCGGGCTCTTGCCGGCCACTTCCTTGTACAGGCGCAGCAAGCGCTCGTAGCTCATGTCGGTTTCGCTTTCCAGCACCTGCAGGCGGGCGCCGAGCTTGATCAGCTCCACCGCAGTCTCGATCTGGCGGGCTTCGGTGAGGATGCTCTTGGTGCGGGCCATGGTGTTCTCCTGGAATCTGCGGTGAGGGGCTTGGGGGGTCAGGGGCGGGCGTTGCGCGCTAACTCAGGCGGCTTCCTGGTGGCGGCCGGCCATCACGATGCTGGCGTGCAGGCGGCTCACGCCGTCGTTGGCGGCACTGCCCACCTTGCCATGGTTGGTCAGCAGATTCCACACGATGTCGTCGTTCATGCGGAACTGGCAGAGCAGCGTGCTGCCACCGGCCACCTTCATGATCTGTGCGGGGCTCAGCGTGGCCAGGACGTCAGCGGTGTCCTCGCTCACACCCAGGCGGAACAGCGCCTGCTCACGGTCGGCACGGATGAGGCTCTGCGCCAGCATCAGGTACGACAGGTTGGCTTCGCGGATTTCGTTGAGCATTTGGTCGGTGGTCATGTCGGGCTCCTGGGTTTCTGGTTCGGTGTCGTTGGGCCGGTCTGGCGATCTGCTGCAGTCCTTCGGGCCTTTCTTCTGGCCTGTCTTTCCTGCGCTGATCTCTCGACCCGGCATGGAACGAATTCTGGAAACGATGAGAAGAACCCGATATCGGCCACTTTCCGCAGCTTGAGTCGGCGCGGCGCCATGCGGCTTGTCAGGCAAATTCCTACAAGCCTGTCGGTGTCGGCGTGATTCCCCGGGCCAGCCACTGGGCACTGGCGGGTTCACAATGCGGGGCATGAAGTACCTACACACCATGGTCCGCGTGACCGACATCGAAGCCTCGCTCGCCTTCTACCGGGACGCCCTGGGCATGGACGTGCTGTCACGGCGCGACCATGAAGCCGGCCGCTTCACCCTGGTGTTCCTGGCCGCGCCGGGCGACCACAGCGCACAGGTGGAGCTCACCTACAACTGGCCCGCGCCCGACGGCACGGCCGAGGCGTATACGGGCGGGCGCAACTTCGGCCACATCGCCTACGCGGTGGACGACATCTACGCCACCTGCCAGCGCCTGGTGGACCACGGCGTGACCATCAGCCGTCCGCCGCGCGACGGGCGCATGGCCTTTGTGCGCTCGCCTGACGGCATCTCCATCGAACTGCTGCAGGCCGGTGGCGCCCGGCCTCCCGCAGAGCCTTGGGCCTCCATGCCCAACGTCGGTGCCTGGTGAGCCCGGCGGTGAACCGTCCGGTGGACCCTGCAGCGGTGCGGGCCCTGGAAGAACGGGTCACCCGTCTGGAGGAAAAGTCTGCGTTTGCCGATGACCTGGCCGAGCGGCTGAACGAGGTCATCGTGCGCCAGCAGAACCAGATCGACCTGCTGGCGCGCGAACTCACCCGGCTCAAGCAGCAGGCCGTGGACTCAGAGTCGCCGGGATTTCGCAGCCTGCGGGAAGAACTCCCGCCCCACTACTGAGGAGCGTCTGCAGGCTGGGGCGGCTGGCACGCATCCACCCAGCGGGCCGCTGTCAACTCAGCCATGCGGCCCGGGCTGATGCGCAAGGCGCTGTTCACCGAACCGGCCGCCGGCAGCACCTCATCGAAGGCCTGGAGCGACACATCCAGACACACCGGCAGCGGCCTTGCCAGGCCAAAGGGACACACCCCGCCGACAGGATGGCCCGTGATGTGGGCCACCTCGTCAGGCGGCAGCATCTTGCCCTTGCCGAAGGCGTCCTTGAACTTGCGGTTGTCGATCCGGGCATCGCCGCGCGCCACCAGCAGCACCTCGCTGCCGTCGGCCAGGCGAAAGGCCAGGGTCTTGGCGATGCGTCCCGGCTCCACCCCATGCGCCTGCGCGGCCAGGGCCACGGTGGCGGTGCTGACCTCCAGCTCGATGATCTGCACGGGCTCGCCAAGGTCGGCAAAGAATTGGCGGACGGATTCAACAGTCATGGTGGCGCGGCATTCTGCCGTGGCGCCAGGCGCGCGGCGATGACGAGGACCCCCGCCCTATAGTGGCGCCATGCAAGAAGACGAGGCCCGAGTCCACGCCACGGCAGACCTGCCCCCCCTGCTCGACGGCCCGACCGTCTGGTATGGCCCTGAGATGGCACGGCGCCAGGACTGGGTCCATCTCTTGAGCCCTCAGGAGATTGCAGAGGTGGAGCATGCAGCGCGCCCCTGGGCCGGGCGCGAGCTCTCGGGCCTGCGGCCCGGTCACTTCCCCCTGCCGCACTTGGGCCCCAGGCTGGCGGCGATCCGCCAGGACGTGCTGCACGGGCGCGGCTTTGCGCTCCTGCGGGGGCTGCCCGTGGAAGACTGGCCGGAAGACTTGAGCGCAGCCGCGTTCTACGGCATGGGCACGCACTTCGGCGCAGCGCGCACCCAGAACGCCCAGGGGCACCTGCTGGGTCACGTGCGCGACCTGGGCCTGCGCTCGGACGACCCGAACGTGCGCATCTACCAGACGGCAGAGCGCCAGACCTTCCACACCGACTCCTGTGACATCGTGGGACTGCTGTGCCTGCAGGTGGCCAAGTCGGGCGGGGACTCGGCCCTGGTCTCATCCAACACCATCTGGAACGAGATGCGCCGGCGGCGACCAGACCTCGCGGCCCTGCTGCTGCAACCCGTGGCCACCGACCGGCGCGGCGAGGTCCCTGCGGGAGAGCAGCCCTTCTTTACCATCCCGGTGTTCAACTGGCACGCGGGCGGCATGTCGGCCATCTACCAGCGGCAATACATCGAGTCGGCCCAGCGCTTCGAGGACGCGCCGCGGCTGGACGAGCGCTGGCACGAGGCCCTGGACCTGCTGGACGAACTGGCCAACGACCCCGCCTTGAACTTCCTGATGACGCTGCAGCGCGGCGACCTTCAGCTGGTACACAACCACACCCTGCTGCACGACCGCACCGCCTTCGAGAACTGGCCGCAGCCCGAACGGCAGCGCCACCTGCTGCGCCTGTGGCTGGCGCCCGACGACGCGCGCCCTTTGCCTGCGGTGTTCGCCCAGCGCTTCGGCAGCGTGGTGCCGGGTTCGCGCGGGGGCGTGGGCGCGGTGAATCCCACGGCCCCGGGACCACACGCCTGAGGCACGCCGCCCGCGCTGTTCAAGCGCGATTCAAGGGCTGTGCAATCCCCGTCGAAGCGCCGTTGCGGCCACGCAAGCCGCCTTCAACGTGCCCTGCGCAGACTTCAGGCATCGTCGCCCCCCCCGAAAGCGCGTCATGCCCTTGCCCCTGCAGATCGTGTTCCATCAGCTAGACCCCTGGCCCGGTGCCGAAGCCGTGCTGCGGGAACGCGCGCAGCGGCTGGAGCGCTTGTGCCCCGAGATGATGTCCTGCCGCGTGGTGGTGGAAGAAACCCAGAAGCACCAGCAACTCGGCCGACCGGTGGCCGTGCAGGTGGAAGTGCACGTCCCCGGGCACGCCCTGACCGTCAACCGCCAGCACGACACCGACTTCAAGGTGGCCGCGCGCGAGGCTTTCGAGGCCATGACACGACGGCTGGAAGACCTGGCCCGCCGCCGCCGCGAGCAGGGCCGGGAACGTGGCGCCCCGCGCACGGGGCAGGTGCTGGTGGACAGCCAGGAGCGCGTCGCTGAAGCACCGCAGCCGCTGGATGAAGACACTCAACCCTCGCAGGCCACCCCATGAAGCACGTGTACACGCCCCCCATCCCGCCCATCGAGGATCTGGTCGATGAACGTCTGGCCCGGATAGTGGTGCACCCCGACGGCTGGTACTGGGTCGCCCCTGACGGGCACCAGCAGTTCGGCCCTTTCGAGAGCATGGAGGTCGTGCTGGCCGATATGGACATCGCCGACGCCGGCCCCGACACCGGGCAGACGCTGGGAGAGACGGAACGGGTCATGGGCTTGGCCGACTGGATCGACCCCGAAACCGGTACGCTGGCCGAGGACACGCCCGTGCGCCTGGAAGATCACTGAAGGACTGCGGGGCAGACATCGCCGGGGTCAACGGGGTCAGCGGGCACCCGCTAGGATGCCCCCATGGTCCCCTGGATCGAGACACACGACCCCCTGCCCTGCACCTCCCAGGCCCTGGGCCCGGGCAGCGACGCCCCGGGCCTGCTGGCCGCGGGCAGTGACCTGTCCAACACCCGGCTGGAGCAGGCTTACCGACGCGGCATCTTTCCCTGGTTCGGGGTCGATCAGCCGGTACTGTGGTGGTCGCCCTCGCCGCGCATGGTGCTGCCAGTGCAGGCTTTCAAGGTGTCGCGTTCGCTGCGCAAGACGCTGCGGCGCTTCATCGCCACGCCAGGGTGCGAGATCCGCATCGACAGCGCGTTCGAGCAGGTCATCCACGCCTGCTCCACCACGCCGCGCGAGGGCCAGTCCGGCACCTGGATCGTGCCGGCCATGGTGCAGGCCTACACCGACTGGCACCGCGCCGGGCGGGTACACAGCGTGGAGACCTGGATCGACGGAAAGCTGGCCGGGGGCCTGTACTGCGTGGGCATCGGGCACATGGTGTTCGGCGAATCCATGTTCGCGCACCGTACCGATGCCTCCAAGATCGCGCTGGCGGCCCTGGTGGCCTGGTGCCGGAGGCACGGCGTCAGCTTGATCGACTGCCAGCAGAACACCCGCCACCTGGCCAGCCTGGGCGCCCACGAGATCACGCGGAAGGCCTTCGAACAGCACCTGGCGGAGGCGGCCTCTCTGCCCAACCTGCGGGATTGGACCTATCATCGTTCCAGCTGGTCGCAGTTGGCGGGTCTGGATGAAGAGCCGCCCTGCCCCGGCCGCCCCAAGCCGACGTGACCCATCCCAAGGAACTTCCGCTTTCGTCGCTGCAGTTTTATGCAACGGCGCCCTACCCGTGCAGCTACCTGCCAGGGCGGCAGGCCCGCTCTCAGGTAGCCACTCCCAGCCACCTCATCAATGCCGACGTGTATTCGGGGTTGGTGGCTGGAGGGTTCCGGCGCAGCGGCATGTTCACCTACCGGCCCTACTGCGACGGCTGCCGCTCCTGCGTGCCCATGCGCGTGCCGGTGGACCACTTCCAGGCCACCCGCAGCCAGCGTCGCGCCTGGAAGGCACACCAGCACCTGCAGGCGCGGGTGCTGCGCCTGGGCTTCCTGCCGGAGCACTATGCCCTGTACCTGCGCTACCAGTCGGGCCGTCACAGTGGCGGCGGCATGGACCAGGACAGCGTGGACCAGTACACCCAGTTCCTGCTGCAAAGCCGCGTCAACTCCCGCCTGGTCGAGTACCGCGAGCCAGGCCGAGACGGCCGTCCCGGCGAGCTGAAGATGGTCTCCATCCTGGATGTGCTGAACGATGGCTTGTCGGCCGTCTACACCTTCTACAACCCCGAAGCCGGCGCCAGCTACGGCACCTACGGCGTGATGTGGCAGATCGAGCAGACCCGGCAGTTGAAGCTGCCGCATGTCTACCTGGGCTACTGGATCGCCGAGAGCCCCAAGATGGCCTACAAGAGCCTGTTCCGGCCCTGCGAGGTGCTGGTGGACGGGCACTGGGTGCCCAGCCCCGCAGTGTCGGCACCGGCACCGGCTGCCGGCACCGAACCGCCAGCGGTGTTCAGCCGCTGAAGGCCCAGCATTCGTCCCGCGCCGAAGCCAGGCCGTCGGCCTGGAGCTTCAACAGGTGCGCCAGCAGCGAGCGGCGCGCCACCGGGTACAGCCCGACCGGCACGTCGGCATACACGGCCGGCAACAAATCGTCCAGCGGCGTACCCTGGCCGGACCCCACGCTCTGGAGAGCCTGCAGCACGCGCGCCTCGCGCGCCAGGCGGTGCTTGATCAGCGCCCTGACCACGTCGTGCGGCCGTGCCACCAGAAAGCCGTGACCCGGCGCCAGCCAATCGATGTCCAGCGCCAGCAGGCCCCGCAAGGCCTGCAGGTAGACCGCCATGTCGCCATCGGGCGGGTTGATCACCACGGTGCTGCCCTGCATCACGTGATCGCCAGTGAACAAGGTCTTTTCTGCGGCCAGCAGGTAGCACAGGTGGTTGGAAGCGTGGCCGGGGGTGTGCAGCACCTGCAGCGCCGTGTCGGGGCCCAGGGTCAGCAGTTCCCCGCCAGCCAGCTCACGGTGCGGCGCGAAGCTGGCGTCCTGGCCCTGTGGATGATCGGGACGACGCCCGGCCACGGGAGCACCGGTCATCGCCGACAACAGCGCCGCGCCCGGTGAATGGTCGACATGCGTGTGGGTGACCAGGATCTGCTCGATGGGCCCCGGAGCCGCGGCCTGCAGGGCCTGCAGGTGTGCGGCATCGGCAGGGCCAGGGTCGATGACGGTCCAGCGGTTGGCATGCGGGCAGCCCACCAGGTAGCTGTTGGTGCCCGGGCCGGTCATCATGCCGGCGTTGGGTGCGGTCACGCGGATCACCCGGGGCGACAGGCGCACCGGGCGCCTAGGCACGATGTCGGCGTAAGCCTTGAGCTGCCCGGCCGGGTCGATACGGCCGATCTCGGCCCAGGCATGTTCGTCAGGCAGCACCACCCGCTGGCCTTTGGCCGACTCGGCCCGCCGCGGCATGGTCAGGGGCACCTCCGTCTGGGCGCGGGCGTGGTCCAACGCCACTTGCGCGCTGGCAAAGCCGCCCAGCACCTGAAGCGTGCGGCGCGTGACGGGCAGCAGCTTCAGGCCGCGGGCCGGGTCCAGGGCTTGTGCAGGCGTCAGCCACATCAACTCCACCGCCTCGCCCCCGTCGGCCTCGGGCGTCTGCTCCAGCGGCGCCCGCGTGACGAAGAAGCGGGTGTCGAAACGCTTGGGAGCACCCGGGGGCGTGAGCCAATGGCTGAAGTAGGCCCACTCGCGCAGGTCGATGCGCAGGTTCAGGCCGTCGCACAGCGCCGCGATGGAGCGCTCACCGCGCTGCATGGGCTCGCGCCAGTGGGTGTGGGCGTGGGCCAGCGCGTCCGGATGCAGGCCGTCGGCAAACAGCAGGCCCACTTCCTCGAAGCTCTCACGGGCGGCGGCCACCAGGTAGTCCAGGCCCCCCTCGGCCAGACGCAAGGCCTGGCTGGCCGTCAGGTCGTCCCACCCCAGGCAATGACGGTGGGCGTGGCGGTCGTTCGCATCCAGCACGCCGCCCGGGAACACGGCCGCGCCGCTGCGCAGGTCGCCGTCGCGTTCCGCCCGGCGAAGCATGAGCACTTCCACGCCGCCTGCAGGCAGGTCGCGCAGCACGATGACCGAGGCGGCCTTGCGGGCATCGGCGAAGGGGTCGTAGAGCAAGTTATCCATGGGGTCGGCGTGGCAGGGAAAGAGGTTCCAGAGGCCAACCCACGCAGTACCCGGTGCCGGGAAGGCTGCCCGGGGCCCGGTGGATCGGATCAGGCGTCAACGGATGACGCCCGAGGTGCGCAGTCTTGCGATGTCGTCATCAGTGAAGCCGCACTCGGCCAGCACTTCGGAGGTGTGGGCACCGATCTCGGGCGCGGGCCGGGGATGCCCAGGCACGCTTCGGTCGAAACGGGGAGCGGGGCCGGGCTGCACCACGCCGGCGACTTCCACGTAAGTGCCACGGGCCACGGCGTGCGGGTGCCGATGCGCCTCACCCAGTTTCAGCACCGGCGCAAAGCACACATCCGTGCCTTCCAGCAGTGCGCTCCATTCATCGCGGGTGCGCTCACGCACGGCCGCGGCGATGGCCTGGCGCAGGGCCGGCCATTGCGAGACATCGCCTTGCAGGCGCAGGAACTTGTCGTCCAGGCCCAGGCGCCGGACCATCTCGGCGTAGAACTTCGGCTCCAGAGAGCCGATGGAGACATGCTGGCCATCGGCGGTCTCGTAGACGCCGTAGAACGGCGCGCCGCCGTCCAGCAGGTTGCCCCCGCGCGGGCCCGACCAGCCCCCCGCCGCCAGCATGCCGTGGAACATGGACATCAGCGAGGCCGCACCGTCCACCATCGCGGCGTCCACCACCTGACCGCGGCCGGAGGTCTGGCGCTCGAACAGCGCCGCCATCAGGCCGAAAGCCAGGTACAGAGCCCCGCCACCGTAATCGCCCACCAGGTTCAGCGGCGGCAGCGGGGCGCCACCCACCGGCCCGATGGCGTCGAGCGCACCCGTGAGCGCGATGTAGTTCAGGTCATGGCCCGCAGCCTGGGCCAGCGGCCCCGTCTGGCCGAAGCCCGTCATGCGGCCGTAGACCAGGCGGGGGTTGCGGGCATGGCAGTCGGCCGGGCCCAGGCCCAGCCGCTCGGCCACACCGGGGCGAAAGCCTTCGATGAGCACATCGGCACGGTCCACGATCCGCAGGGCAGCGTCCACCCCGACCGCTGACTTCAGGTCCAGCGCCGCGGAACGGCGGCTGCGCCCGTTCACGTCGAACCGAGCCTTCATGGGCACGCCCAGGCCGCTGGGCTCCAGCCGGTCGATGCGGATCACATCCGCGCCCAGGTCGGCCAGCAGCATGGTGCACATGGGCCCGGGGCCGATGCTGGCAAGTTCAACGACACGCAGTCCGTGCAGGGGTCCCATCAAAGCAGTCCTTCAGATTCTTTATGGAGCGATCAAGCCCGGCAGGTCCGCCAGACTGTCGACCATGTGGTCACAAGGCAGCAGGCGCGGGTCCTGGCCCTCGGTGTAGCCGTAGGGCACCAGCACCACCGGCATGCCGGCGGCACGGGCGGCCTCCACGTCATTGCTGGAGTCGCCCACCATCAGCGCAGTGGACGGCGCCACGCCCAGCTGGGCACAGGCGTGCAGCAGCGGCATGGGATCGGGCTTGCGGCGCTCGCAGGTGTCGCCGCCCACCACCACCCGCAGGTAGTCGGCCAGGTGCAGCCGCTGCAGCAGGCCGGTGGCAAAGCGGCGGTATTTGTTGGTGACCACCGCCAGCGGCAGGCCTGCCGCATGCAGGGAAACCAGGGCTTCACGGGCCCCGGGGTACGGCTCGGCGGCGCATTCGTCCAGGTCCTGCAAGCGCCCGTAGTGGTGGAAGAAGCGGTCCAGCACGGCAGCCTGCCGGGCGGGGTCCAGCGTCAGACCCTGCGCGGCCACGGCGCGTTCCACCAGCACCGGCGCGCCCTTGCCGATCATCTGGCGCACGGCCGCGGGCGGCGGTGCCAGGTAGCCGTGGTCGGCGAACGCACGGGACAAGGCCAGCGCGATGTCGCCTGCCGTGTCCAGCAGCGTACCGTCGAGATCGAACAGGACGGCGGACGGCCGTGCAAGCCTGCGAAACTTCATGACATCGCCTGCCCGACGGCGTGCTCCCACGCCGCCATGCGGACAGCCGCCTCGTCACGCGACATGGCCGGCTCGAACTGCCGGTCCACCTTCCACTGCGCCGACAGGCTGCGCGTGTCCGGCCACACCCCCACCGCCAGCCCGGCCAGGTACGCGGCGCCCAAGGCCGTGGTCTCGGTGACCGTGGGCCGCACCACGGGGATGCCCAGCAGGTCGGCCTGGAACTGCATCAGCAGGTTGTTCACGCAGGCGCCCCCGTCCACACGCAGCTGGGTGACGGGAGCGGCACCGGCCGCGGCGGCGTCGCGGCCCATGGCCTGCAGCAGGGCTGCGCTCTGGAAGGCGATGCTCTCCAGGGCGGCCCGCGCGATGTGCGCCATGGTGGTGCCCCGTGTGAGCCCGACGATGGCGCCGCGCGCATCGGGCTTCCAGTAGGGCGAACCCAGGCCGGTGAAGGCGGGCACGACATGCACGCCCCCCGTGTCGGGTACCGCCTCGGCCAGGGCCTGCACCTCGCTGCTGGCGCGGATGGCGTGGAGTCCGTCGCGCAGCCACTGCACCACGGCACCGCCGATGAAGACGCTGCCTTCCAAAGCGTACTGTGCGCCGCCCGCGCCGTCTGAGCGCAAGCCCTGCGCAGCCGCATCGCCGGCAGCTCGGCGGCCCACCTGCGCCGCGCTGGTGGCGATCAGTCCATTGGCGGACTCCAGCATCGCTCCGCCGGTGTGCATCAGCATGAAGCAGCCCGTGCCGTAGGTGTTCTTGGCAAGGCCGGCCTCGAAACAGGCCTGACCGAACAGCGCGCTCTGCTGGTCCCCCGCGATGCCGGCCACGGGAATGGCGGCGCCGAGCAGGCTGGGGTCGGTGGTGCCGTAGCGATGGCTGGACGGATGGACGGCGGGCAGCACGCTGTCAGGCACCTGCAACGCGTCCAGCAGCAAGGGGGCCCAGGCGTGGTGCCGGATGTCGAACAGCATGGTGCGCGAGGCGTTGGTCACGTCCGTGGCATGCACGGCGCCCCCTGTCAGCTTCCACAGCAACCAGCTGTCCACCGTGCCGAACGCCAGTTCGCCGCGCTGGGCCATCTCGCGCGCGCCGGACACCTGATCCAGCAGCCAGCGCAGCTTGGTGGCGGAAAAGTACGAGTCCACCACCAGGCCGGTGGCCTGCCGGATGTGGGGCGCCAGCCCGTCCGCGCGCAACTGCGCGCACAGGGGCTCGCCGCGGCGGTCCTGCCAGACGATGGCGTGGTGCAGCGGCTGCCCGGTGCGCCGGTTCCACAGCACCGTGGTCTCGCGCTGGTTGGTGATGCCGATGGCCGCCACCGCAGCCGCGGGAACACCGGCCTGGGCGAGGGCCTCGCGCGCCGTGGCCAGTTGCGTCTGCCAGATCTCCTCGGCGTCATGTTCCACCCAGCCCGGCTGAGGGAAGATCTGGCGGAACTCGCGCTGGGACATGGCCACCATGCGGCCCTGGTCATCGAAGACGATGCTGCGGGAACTGGAGGTGCCCTGGTCCAGGGCCAGGAGGTAGGTCATGCGAGGGGATCTTTCGAGATGGCGGATGAACTTCAGGCCTTCTACGGAACGGCGGGAGGGTCAGGCGCGCCCAGAGGCGCCGGACGGCATGGCGGCCCTCAGCCGCCCCAGGCCCGCCGCAGGGCCGCGCCGCACAGCGCCACGGCGGTGTGGGCTTCCTCGATCACCCGGCCCATCGTGATGAAGCCGTGAATCTGACGCTCGAAACACACGTACTGCGTGGGCACACCCGCCGCCGACAGGGCGTTGGCGTATTGCAGGCCTTCATCACGCAGCGGGTCGAAACCGGCCGTGAGGACCAGGGCCGGTGGCAGACCGGCGTGGCTGGCCGCCAGCAGGGGCGAGGCACGCCAGTCAGTCCACTGGGCGGCGTCGGCGATGTAGTTACCGCGGTACCAGGCGATGCTGTCGTTGGTGAGCATGTAGCCCTGCCCGTTGGTGGTGTGCGAGGGCGCCACGGCCCGCATGTCGGTGGCGGGGTAGATGAGCAACTGGAACCCGGGCAGCGGCTGGCCCGCATCGCGTTGCACCAGACAGAGGGCGGCCGCAAGATTGCCGCCGGCGCTGTCGCCGCCCACGGCGGTACGGCGGGGATCCAGGTGCAGGTCAGGCGCCCGGGCGAGCACCCAGCGGAAGGCCTCCACGCAGTCGTCCACGGCCGCCGGGAAGCGATGCTCCGGCCCCATGCGGTAGTCCACCGCCACCACGGCGCCGCCCGCATCGCGCGCGAGTTGGCGGCACAGCACGTCGTGCGTGTCCAGGTCTCCGATGGTCCAGCCCCCGCCGTGCAGGTACAGCAACACCGGCAAGGGCTGCCCCGACGCATGGGGACGGTACAGCCGCAGCCTCAGGGCACCGACGGACAGATCCCGGACTTCCGCCATCGCGGGCGGCTCGGGTTGCGTGAAGCCGCGGCGGTCGCGGTAGAAGGCCCGGGCCTGTTCCGGCGTCAAGGTGTGGGTGGGCGGCACGCCCTTTTCGATCATGAGATCGATCAGCGCGCGCGCTTGCGGGTCCAGCATGGGAGGTCCTCCGGTTCAGACGGCCTGTGGGCAAGAAGGCGGCCACGTCGACATGGCGGGGCCACCTCTTGCCTGGGGCGTTTCAGTGTATCGACGGCGCAGACATCGCCCAGGTGCGAGGCCCGCGGACGGCGATCCGGCACTCCAAGTACAACGGCATGAGAATGCCCGGATGAACACCGGCAGCATGAGCCACACCGGCACCGACCCCTGCCCCTGCGGGCTGCCAAGCCCCTATCTGACCTGTTGCGCCCGGTGGCACGAAGGGCCGCGACACCTGCAGGCGCCTGACGCGCAAGCGCTGATGCGTTCACGCTACAGCGCCTTCGTGCTGGCACGGCATGACTACCTGCTGGCCACCTGGTACCTCAGCACCCGGCCCGCCGTGATCGATCCCGACCCGCCGGGCCTGCGTTGGCTGGGCCTGGAGATCAAGTCACACCACCTGCTGGATGACGACCACGCCACGGTGGAATTCGTGGCGCGCCACAAGCAAGGCGGGCGAGCACAGCGCCTGCATGAGCTGAGCCGTTTTGAGCGCCTCGCAGGCATCTGGCTCTACGTGGACGGACAGCTGCGCTGAGGCCCGAACCTGTCAGGCGCGGCCTGACCTCCGGCTGCGGGGCTGCAGCTTGTCCAGATCGGCGATCTGCTGCTTGAGCAGCACCAGCAGCGTGCGCGCATGCTCCACCGGCAGGCGCAGGCAACTGGCGGAGCCAGCATCGTCCCGCACGGGACGGGCCAGCACCAAAGCATCCAGCCCGATTTCGACCAGGCCCCTGTCGTGCTTCATCGACTTCAGGCGCTGCACTTCGATGTCGTAGGTCTTCACGGAGGTTCCTGCTCGGATGGGAGCATCGATTGTCCCGGTTACCAGGCCGCCTGCGATGTCAGGTTCCCACCACCTGGATGCGGTGGGCGCCCACCGAGACCACCTGGCCTGCACGAAGCTTGCGCCCACGCCGCGTCTCTGGCTGGCCGTCGACCAACACTTCTCCGGCAGCGATCAAGCCCTTGGCACTGCCCCCGCTGGGCGCCAGGCCCGTGGCCTTGAGCAGGGCATCGAGGGTGATGTGGTCACCCCTCAGAGCAAACTCCACCTCGATCATGTGCTGAGGCACGAGGTCAGAACCACAGCCAGATGCGGCGCAACCAGCGCGGCGGGTGGCTGGTCTGGGGCTGGTAGAACTGTCGAAAGTCGTGCTTCATGCCGGGCTCCGAATCTGGATACTGTTGTTTTATACAGCATAGCAGAGAACACCCCGGTTGCCAGCCCCGCCGCGTTCAACATGACAACAGTTCCTCCAGGCGCATCAGCACCCACTGCGCCTCGTCGGCGCTGAAGACGTCCGAACCTTGCAGCCCCTGGGCCACCCGCTGGAGCACATCCTCCCGGGTGATGCCCCATTCCCACTGCCGCGTCTGGGCCTGCCCCAGCAGCATCTGGGCAAAGTCCTCGCACAACTCGTACCGCTGCTCGATGACGGTCGCTGTCTCGACCGGCCGCACGCGACCGGAAGGAACGAACAGCGCCACGAAGCTGGGCGGCACCACGATCTGGGAACCCTCGGTCATGCAGTCTCTCTTGCGTCCATTTCGGGAGGTCAGGCCGGACAAGTTCGGCCAGGCAAAAAGCCAACAGTCGCAGTGGAACACGGACGCCCGCACGATCCCCATAATGCGAGGCGGCTGACCGAGCGTCCGCCCACCTCACCGCACGGCACCACCAGGCACCACAAGGAGACACCATGTTTTCGCACGTCATGATCGGCACCAACGACCTGCCGCGGGCCAAGGCTTTCTATGACGCGGTGCTGGGCACCCTGGGGGTGGCGCCCGGCCATGTGGACCGCCACCGGGTGTTCTGGCGCACGCCCACCGGCGTGTTCTCGGTGTCACTGCCCATCAACGGTGAACCGGCCACGGTGGGCAATGGAAGCACGCTGGGTTTCGCCTGCACCTCCGCCGAACAGGTTCAGGCCTGGCACGCGGCCGGCACAGCCAACGGCGGCAGCACCTGCGAAGACCCCCCGGGCGTGCGCGAGGGTGCCGCAGGCCAGCTCTATCTGGCCTATCTTCGTGACCCGGACGGCAACAAGATCTGCGGCTTATACCGCGTGCCCAAGGCCTGAGCAGCGGTTCAACACCGCCTTGCGTCACCAGGGCAGCCGCTGCCCGTCGTAGGCAAGGAAACAGCCGCTGTCCTCCGGGGCCAGGGCGTCCAGAGCGCCGAGCATGTCCGCGGCAGCCTCAAGGGGCTCACGCCCGATGTCGTTGCCGCGAAACGGCTTGGACAGCGCCGACTTCACCGTGCCCGGATGCAGGGCCGCGAGCACCGCACCTGGGTGGGTGCGGCGAAGTTCGATGGCGGCTGTCTTCACCAGCATGTTGAGCGCCGCCTTCGACGCCCGGTAGCTGTACCAACCGCCCAGGCGGTTGTCGCCCATGCTGCCCACCCGGGCTGACAGCAGCGCCATCACGCTGCGCTGCCGGTCCAACAACGGCGCGAAATGCCGCAGCAGCAGTGCCGGCCCGAAGGTGTTGATCCGAAACACCTCCTCCATCGCGGTCATCGAGAGGTCGGCCAGGCGCTTCTCCGGCTGCAGCTGGTCGGTGTGCAACACGCCTGTGGCCACGATGATGAGGTGAAACGGAGCCTGCTGGCGCAACTGCGCCGCTGCGGCCTCGATGGTGGCTTCCCGGGTGAAGTCGATCGAGGGCTCGGTATGCCGGCCCAAGGCGTGGACGCTGGCGCCCCCCGGCGCTGCGCCCAGGCATTGCGTGAAGGCGGCGCCCAGCGCGCCGCCCGCACCGACAACCAGCGCCCGGAAAGCTGGGGGAAGTGACTTCATGACAACCTTCAGTGCAGCAGGCCTGCCGCCTGCACCGCATTCTGCAGGCCCGATGACCCCGCAGAGATGAAAGGGTGCGCAGGATCAATCACCTCGCGCCGGCTCGCCCTATCCTTCAATGGCGCTCTTGAAGGAACTGCCAACTCCTTCAGGGGTGAAGTTGAGGCGCCTGGCAACGGGCGAACCGCAAGGGCCTTCGGGCCGGACGCGGAGGGACGGGAACAGAACTCAGACGGCTCGCCGACCGCAAGGACGGCGACCGGGGTTCCCGCCGGGCCCGCCACGTCGAAAGAGGTGGCGGGCTTCTTTCGTTGGGAATCGGTCTGGCCGCCCCGTGACAAGCGGTGGCATAGTGCGCTGGGTGCAGGGTCATCGAATGATTTCGGTGGCCAGGCTGCACTTGACCTGTTCGCACACTCCGTCGCCGATCTTGGAACCACCCGTCAAGTCCTCCCCCGCGCTACCGCTCTATGTGGACCTGGACGGCACGCTGTTTCCTGGAGACTCGCTGCATGAATCCGTGCTGCTGCTGCTTCGGCGAAACCCGCTGAACCTGTTCAGGCTGCTGGGCTGGTTGCTCCAAGGCAAGTTGGCCTTCAAACGCAGGGTCGCGGATGAGGCGCTGCCTGACGCCAGCACACTGCCCTACCACGCCAGCTTCCTGGATTTCCTGCGGGCCGAGCGCGCCAGCGGCAGAAGGTTGGTGCTGGCAAGCGCTGCGGATCACCGCATAGGCCACGACGTGGCGCAGCACCTGGGCTTGTTCGAAGATCACATCGGCAGCACGGACGTCAATCTTTCGGGCGCACGCAAGCTCAGTGCGATCCAGCAGCACAGCAACGGTCCTTTCGCCTATGCGGGCAACGCCGCAGTGGATCTTGAAGTGTGGCGCGGCAGCGCCGAGGCCGTGGCGGTCAACGCCCCCGCCGAAGTCAGCAGGCGGTTGAAGGAACTGCACCCGCAGGCGCGCATCTTTGAGCGCCCGTCGATGAGCCTGCGCACCCTGCTGAAGGCGATACGGCTGACCCAGTGGAGCAAGAACACCCTGGTGTTCGTGCCGCTGCTGGCCAGCCATGTGACCAACGCACACACCTGGGTCGCGGTGTTCGCAGCCTTCGTGGCTTTCGGCTTGTGCGCCTCGGCCACATATCTCTTCAACGACCTCCTGGACCTGCCCAACGATCGCCGTCATGCGCACAAGCGGTGGCGTCCGCTGGCGGCCGGTCAACTGGGTATCGGTCAGTCGCTCGTCATGGCCGCATTGATGCTGACGGCAGGCCTGATGCTGGCCTTGGCCGTCTCACCCGCGCTCGCGTTGATGCTGCTGGGCTATCTGGTGATCACCGTGGCGTATTCGCTGCACCTGAAGAGCCTGGCGCTTCTGGACGTGCTGTTGCTGGCGGGCCTGTACACCTGGCGCATTGCCGCAGGGGCCGTGGTGGCGCAGGTCCCCCTCTCCAACTGGCTGCTCGCGTTCTCACTCTTCCTTTTCCTCAGCCTTGCGCTGGTCAAGCGCTGCGCCGAACTGGAGGAGTTGAACGACACCGACGCGACCCGCACACCCGGCCGGGGCTACCGTCGCGAGGACCTCGCCACGCTACGTGGCATGGGGGTGAGCAGCGGCTTCATGGCGGTGCTGGTGCTGGCGCTGTACATCGAGAGCCAGAACGGGCGGGCCCTGTACCCGCAGCCCTTGTGGCTGTGGGCCTTGGCGCCGCTGCTGATGGCCTGGATGATGAGGATCTGGCTCAAGGTCGCGCGCCGGGAATTGCGGGGGGAAGATCCGATTGCCTTCGCACTCAAGGACCGCGCCAGTTGGATCACCTTGTTGGCGATGGTGATCGCAGGCGTCATGGCCTCGCAGGGGGCCTCATGAAGTGGGTGCCGCTGACCGTGGCCCTGGGGTGCGTGCTGCTCTCCAGCCTGGCCCAGGTCTTGATGAAACTGGGCATGAACGCGCACACGTCGCCTGCCAGCCCTGCAGAAGCCTCGGTACTGGCCACGTACGGGCATGCGTTGACCAACCCCCTGGTCTGGACAGGGCTGGCCTTGTACGGCCTGAGTGCCGGTCTCTGGATCTGGGTGCTCTCACGGCTTGACGTTGGCGTGGCCTATCCTCTGGTCAGCCTGGGGTTCGTCCTGACCCTGCTGGTGGGCGTGCAGTGGCTGGGGGAGGCCTTTTCATGGCAACGGCTGGCAGGCTGCGGCCTGATCGTGGTGGGCGTGATGCTGCTGGCTTCGGACGCATGAAGGTGGCGCCCCGCTCCCAGCTGCTGCGCGAGACCAGCATGACGCCCCCGGGTCAGCCCATGTGCTTTCCACCTCTCACTTCCGGGGTCAACCGATGAGGGCGACATTCTTCGGCGCGTCGGAAGATGCCCGCACTGTCTTCGCCAAGGTGTTCGCATTGACGCTGGCAGCCAAACTGGCGCTGGCAGCCTGGCTTCCGATCACCGGAGACGAAGCCTTCTTCTACCAATGGGGCGTCAGTCCTGACTGGGGCTATTCGGACCATCCGCCCATGGTGGGATGGCTGCTCTGGCTGCTGCGCCATCTGGGTGATTCGCCTTTCGCGCTGCGGCTGGCCACGGTGCTGCTGACCAGCGTGGTGGCACTGGCCGTGGTGGATCTGGTGCGTCGACTGCTGCCGCCAGACCGGGAGGACAGCGCCTGGTTGGCCGGCGCCGTCTACCTGGCCCTGCCCTTTTCCTGGGTGGCCGTGCTGGTGACGACCGACACCCCCCTGATCTTCTTCATGACCGCATCCTGGTGGTGCTTCGTGCGCGCCGAACTCCCGAGGCCCGGCCCCCCAGCAGGCGACCGGGACGCAGCGCTGGCGATTCCACGCGCCGCTGTCGGCTGGTACGCGGCTTCCGGCGCTCTGCTCGGCATGGCCTTCCTGTCCAAGTATTTCGCGGTGCTGGTCGGCCTTGGTTATGCCGTGTGGTTGCTCGGATGGAGGCGCAAGCGGGCGTGGGTGTTGGTGCTGATCGCTGTGTGCGCCTTGCCCGGGGTGGCCGTCAACCTCGCGTTCAACGCGACGCACGGTTGGACCAACATCATGTTCAACGTGTTCAACCGCAACCAGGGCGCGAAGTGGTCGGTTTCGCACTGGGTGACCTACCTGGGCATGATGGTCTATCTGCTGACACCCTGGCTGATCTGGCAGGCCCTGCGGGCCAAGCCCGGCACCGAGGCGGGGTCCGCCGCCGATGGCCAGGACTTGGACTCCAAGGCCTCGGGCCACGCCGCCTCGTCAGACCTGACCCGCCGTGACCTGCCCCCACGCCACACAGGTTCCCTGCTGGTGATGGTGCTGTGGGCAACACCCTTCCTGCTGTTCGCCCTGGTCGCCACACGGCGTACCGTCGGTCTGCACTGGGTGCTGGGCTTCGTGCCGCTGTTCGTCCTGTGGGCAGGATTGCGCCTTTCACCGCAGGCGCTGCGCAAGGCGCTGAGGTGGAACGGCTGGCTGGCGCTGCCCCACGTGCTCTTGTTGGCGGCCGTGTTCGCTGCGCCGCTGGCCTGGTGGCAACGGTCCAGCCAGTTTGCCTCCGTCGTCTTCCTGCGTGAAGCTCCGGCGGTGACGACAGCGCTGCGCACAGGCCTGCCGCCCGACGCCGCACTCATGGCGCGAGGCTACAGCCCCGCAGCGGTCCTGGCCTTCCACAGCGGACGCTATGTTCCGGTGTTTGGTGTGGGCCGACACCATGCGCGGCAAGACGACCTGTCGGTGGACTTCAAGGAGTTCGACGGCCGGCCCGTGCGCATCTTTGACCGCAAGCCCTTGGATGAGGCCGACTTTGCGCCGTACTTCGAAAGCGTCAAGGCTGCAAGCTTCGAGGTTGACGGGCAGCGTCTGCACTACCTGGACGGTCAAGGCTTCAGGTTTGAAACCTACCGCGATCAGATCCTGAGAGAAGCGGCCGATCGCTTTCACCGCGTACCGGACTGGTTGCCTCTGTTGCGCAGCCCGTTCTGCGAGCGCTACGGATTTGCCGACTGTTCGTCCAGCAGAACCCGATGACAAGGCCAGGAAACGAGAAAGCCCCGAAGTTCATTCAGGGGCCCTGGGGATGGTGGTGGAGACGAGGAGGATCGAACTCCCGACCTTCGCATTGCGAACGCGACGCTCTCCCAGCTGAGCTACGTCCCCACGATGGAGGCAAGTCTATCAGCGGCCATGCATCCGCAAAACACCTTCATCGCAGCTTCGTCACACATTCACGCCCTGGCCGGACCTTTGCAGCCCGGGCCCTGAGCTCACCACCTCACCTCTGGAGCCTTCCATCATGCCCGTGACCCAGATCACCCTGTTGCCTGGCTACGAGCGCGAGGTGCAGGAGCGCCTCGTGAACCGGGTGAGCGATGCCGTGCGTTCGGTCATCAACAGTGCGCAGGCGGGAACCACCACCTTCATCCAGGAGGTATCGACCTACCGGCGGGACGGTCGTGTGTTCACCGGCGGCGGGGCGGCGCATCCGGTGGCCAGCGAGGTGGTGGCCTCGTTTCTGCAGGCGATGCAAGAGCGCGACCTGGCCCGCGCCCAGGGCTTCCTCGCACCCGGCTTTGCCATGTGCTTTCCCGGTGGCGCGCGCTTCGGCTCGCTGGAGGAACTGGTGGCCTGGGGCCGCACGCGCTATCAGGGTGTGGCCAAGCAGTTCGAGCGCTTCGACGAATGCTGGACTTCGGAAGGCACGGTGGTCTACTGCCACGGCACGCTGGAAGGCCGCTGGCTGGACGGCACGGCCTTCAGCGGCATTCGCTTCATCGACCGCTTCCTGGTGCAAGGCGGGCAGCTGGTGTGTCAGGACGTCTGGAACGACCTGGCCGAACACCGCCCCGGCTGAAACCCCAATCCTTCCTGGCAAGGCCTGGGCGAGGGCCGGGCCTACAGCGCCGCTTCGATGGCCGGGCGCAGTGCAGCGGGCTTGTCCCCCGGCTCGAAGCGGTGCAATACCCGACCGTCGCGGCCGATGAGGAACTTGGCGAAGTTCCAGGCGATGGCGCCGTCGGGCGACGTTCCCGGCGCCTGCTCGCGCAGCCATTGCCACAACGGGTGGGCCTGCGGTCCGTTGACCTGCACCTTGGCCATCATGGGGAAACTGACCCCGTAGTTCTTCTGGCAGAAGGCGGCGATCTCGCCGTTGCTGCCCGGGTCCTGCGCGCCGAATTCGTTGCTGGGAAAACCCATCACTGTCAGGCCTCGGCCCTGGAACTCCTTCCACAAGCTTTCCAGCCCGGCGAACTGCGGGGTGTAGCCGCAGGCGCTGGCCGTGTTGACCACCAACAGCAACCTGCCCTTGAAATCCGACAGGGGCTGGGGCCGCCCGTCGATGGTGTCAGCGCTGAAATCGTATAACAGGTGTTCGCTCATGGGGCCCTCGTGGTGACAGGGCGGACTCACAGAACCACCCGATTGATCCCGGATGCTAGGCCGTACGCGATTCCACACGTGGCGGCGGGGGCATGGTCCTCAGCGCCGCGCCAGCAGTAGCGATCCCTTCTCCAGGGGATTCAGGTCGACCCGCCGGACGCTGGCAAACCCGGCCTCCTGCATCCACCCCTGGTACTCCTGCTCGCTGTAGGTGCGCGTGCCAGTCTCGAACAGCAGCGTCAGACGAAAAGCGGCATGGAAGGCATTCAAGGGCGTGCCGGCCAGATAGTCATGCACCACCAGCAGCCCGCCCGGGCGCAGGCTGCGGGCGATTTCGGCGATGACGCGGCGGTTGTCCTCGGGCTGCTGGTTGTGGCCCACCGAAAGGTACAGCACCAGGTCGAAGTCCTGACCCCAGCCCAGGTCCAGCACGTTGCCGGCGCGGGTGGTGATGCGATCAGCCAGTCCGGCCGCGGCAATCGACGCGGGCGTGTCGGTCAAGGCGCTGGGAAGATCCACGATGACCGCCTGCAGCTGGGGGTGGTGGCGGCAGAAACGCATCGCATGCAGACCGTGGGAGCCCCCCAGGTCCAGAAGCCTGTGGTGCCCGGGTTCCACAGGCGTATGTGCCACGAGGTCCGGCCCCAGGTCCTGCGCGAAGGCGTGCATGTAGCGCGAGAACAGGGGCCCCAGGTGCGGCTGCTGCGACATGCGCTCCCATAGCGTCTGTGCGGGGCGCCCCGCCTGCACGGCACGGTCCAGATCGCCCATCATGGCCCACGCCTCGTGCGTCCACAAGGCACCCGGGGTGTAGTCGATGGCGCCCGCACGGGTCAGCCAACGCTGGGTGCTTTCGGTGTTGGCGTAGGCGCCTGCATCTTGGTGGAGATAACCGAGCGCCACCAGGAAGTCCGCCAGGGTGCGCACGCCGGCCTCGCTGGATTGCGAGCGACGGGCGAGCGCTGGCGTGTCCAGAGCACCGGCAGACAGGGCCTCGAACAAGCCCAGGCGCGCTGCGGCGACGATGGCGGCCGACTTCATCATCGGCATGTAGATGTCCAGCATGGGCAGTTCGGCAGAACCCGTGGGCTGGCAGACGTCGGGCTTGGGCGTGAAGGTCAAGATGAGGTCCTGCAAGAGGTGAACGCCGATTCTCGCCGTCAGGCGGCACTGGTGCCCATGCACCAGCGGGCATACTTTGCCCACTCACCCCAGGAGGCCCGATGGCACGCAAGCAAGACCCTGCATGGTTGGCCGCGCAGTACAACAACCGGGCCCGGGTGCCGGGCCATGCGGGGATCCTCGCCCGGTGGGCTCGCGATTCACAGGTCATTCGCGATACCCGGCCCTGCCAGCTGGATCTGGCTTATGGCGACACCCCTGCCGAGCGACTGGATGTCTTCCGCCCGTCCGATACGGCCCGAGAACCCAAGGCCCGAAGGCGCCCAGGCGCCCCGATGCTGGTGTTCATCCACGGAGGCTGGTGGCGCTCGCTGGACAAGGCCGACCACTCCTTCGTGGCGCCGGCGCTCGCGGATGCGGGTGCGGTGGTGGTGGTGCCCAACTACGCCTTGTGCCCTGCAGTGGGCATCGAAGACATCGCCCTTCAGATGGTGCGCAGCCTCGCATGGTGCTGGCGGCATGCCCGTGAGCTGGGCGCAGACCCCAGCCGCATCACCGTGGCCGGGCACTCCGCGGGGGGCCATCTGGCCGCCATGATGCTGTGCACGTTGTGGAAGCGCGTGGGCGACGACCTGCCGGACGATCTGGTGAGGGCCGCCTTGTCGATCTCGGGTGTGTTCGACCTGGAACCCCTGCGGCGCACGCCCTTCCTGCAACCCGACCTGCGCCTCACGCCAGGTTCGGTCCGGCGCCTGAGCCCGGCGGGCTTTCCTGCCCCCGCGGGCACCCTGCGCGCCGTGGCGGGGGCGCTGGAGAGCGAGGAGTTCCTGCGCCACAACCGGCTGATCCACCGGCGGTGGGGTGCGCTCACCGTTCCCGTGTGCGACGCCATCGCCGATGCCGACCACTTCACGGTGCTGGAAGGGCTGGCCCTTTCAGGCAGCCGTCTGCACACCCTGGCATTGCAGATGATGGGGTTGAGCGCGACGGCAACGCACTGATCCCGCCGGCAGCGGCCACCCTGACCGCCCTGACCGCCCTTCTGCCCTGACCGCCCTTCTGCCCTTCTGCCCTTCTGCCCTTCTGCCCTTCCGCGCCGTTCGACATGCAGACTTCAGATTGCCTGGTCACAAACTTGACGTCTATCAGTTTCCGGGTATGCATTGCCTGACTCAATCACACGGATTGAAGCTTTCGATTGGCCCGGCCCTTCAGGCTTTGGTAACGTGCGGGTTGTTGGTTGTCCAAGACAGCAACAGACAGACCGCAATCCCTTCGCAGAACCCCAACTCACAGGAGCCAATCCCATGGGACTCAAAGGATCCAAGACCGAGCAGAACCTGAAGGACGCCTTCGCGGGCGAATCCCAGGCCAACCGCCGTTACCTGTACTTCGCAAACAAGGCTGACGTGGAAGGCCAGAACGACGTGGCATCGCTGTTCCGCTCCACCGCTGAAGGCGAAACCGGCCACGCCCACGGGCACCTCGAGTTCCTCGAGAACGGCTCGGGTGATCCGGCCACCGGCCTGCCCATCGGCTCCAGCCGTCAGAACCTGGCCGCCGCCGTGGCTGGCGAGACGCACGAGTACACCGACATGTACCCGGGCATGGCCAAGACCGCTCGCGACGAAGGCTTCGACGAGATCGCCGACTGGTTCGAGACCCTGGCCAAGGCCGAGCGCTCGCACGCCAACCGCTACCAGAAGGCCCTGGACGCGCTGGTCGACTGACCCCGAGCACCCGCCTGCAAACAAGGGGCCTTGCGCCCCTTGTTTTCCATCAGACCCCGACTGTGTCCCTGCAACCTCTTACCGAGCACCCACCATGCGCGAAGGCAACCTCGAAGCCCCGACCCGCCACCCGCTGGACTGGAAGAACCCCGAGTTCTACGACGAAGGCTCCGCGCTCAAGGAAATGGAGCGGGTGTTCGACATCTGCCACGGCTGCCGCCGCTGCGTGAGCCTGTGCCAGAGTTTTCCCACCCTGTTCGATCTGGTGGATGCCACCGACGACGGCGAAGTGCACGGCGTGAAGAAGGAAGCCTATTGGAATGTGGTGGACCAGTGCTACCTGTGCGACCTGTGCTACATGACCAAGTGCCCGTACACGCCGCCGCACGCGTGGAACCTGGACTTTCCGCACCTGATGCTGCGCGCCAAGGCCATCAAGCACAAGAAGGGTGAGGTCAAGGCCAGCGAGAAGCTGCTCGCCTCCACCGACACGCACGGCAGCTTTGCCGGCATCCCGATCGTGGTGCAGGCTGTCAACGCGATCAACAAGACGAAGTTCGCTCGCCAGGTGATGAACAGCCAGCTCGGCGTGCACCCCGACGCCTGGATGCCCACCCTGGCCCCGCAGCGCTTCCGCTGGGGCCGGGCCATGAGCAACACCACTTTCCCCGCCGTCAACGGGCAGCGCACCCCGGGCAAGGTGGCCATCTTCTCCACCTGCTACGTCAACTACAACGAGCCGGGCATTGGCGAAGACCTGATCAAGCTGCTGGACCACAACGAGATCCCCTACGTCATCGTCGACAAGGAGAGCTGCTGCGGCATGCCCAAGCTGGAGTTGGGAGACCTGGACTCGGTCGGCAAGAGCAAAGAGGCCAACATCCCGGTGCTGACCCGCTATGCCGAGGAAGGCTACGCCATCGTCAGCGCCGTGCCCAGCTGCACGCTGATGTTCAAGCAGGAGATCCCGCTGATGTTCCCCGACTGCGCCGACACGCAGGCGGTGAAGAAGGCCATGTTCGACCCCTTCGAATACTTCGTGGCGCGCCACAAGGATGGCCTGCTCAAGACCGACTTCAAGGCCGCGCTGGGCAGGGTGAGCTACCACATCCCCTGCCACGGCCGGGTGCAGAACATCGGCAAGAAGACCGAGGAGATGTTCAAGCTGATCGGCCAGACGGTCGAGGTCAAGCTCAACACGGTGGAGCGCTGCTCCGGCCACGCCGGCACCTATGGGGTCAAGACCCCCTCCCACCCCGTGGCCATGAAGATCGGCAAGCCCGTGTTCAAGGCCATGGCCAAGGACGAGCCCGACTTCATCAGCAGCGACTGCGCGCTGGCCGGGCACCACATCGCCCAGGGCATGCAGCAGGCAGGCACGCCTGCCAAGGCCCTGCAGCACCCGCTCAGCCTGGTGCGCATGGCCTACGGTCTGTAAGCTCCCGCGCCGCGACCTCACCGCCTGCCCTGGATCCGTTGCAAGACCCTTTTCGGCGGTCCTCCCCCATTCCCCCTTCATCTTCGACAGGAGTCTGAACCATGGCCCCCCTTACCCGTGACAACCTCCTCACCCTCGAGGCCTACGCCAAGATCCGCAAGAGCAGCAAACCCGAGGCCATCGCCCACCGCAAGCTGCGCAGCGTGGGCCTGGGCGAACACATGACGCTGCAGTTCGAGGACGAGAAGACCATCCGCCGGCAGATCCAGGAGATGCTGCACATCGAGAAGATCTTTGACGAGGAAGGCATCGTCAGCGAGATCGAGGCCTACGCGCCGCTGATCCCGGACGGCTCGAACTGGAAGGCCACGATGCTGATCGAGTACCCGGACCCGCATGAGCGCAAGCGCGAGCTGGCACGGCTGATCGGGGTGGAAGACCGCATGTTCGTCGAGGTGGAAGGCCACGCACGGGTCTATGCCATCGCCGACGAAGACCTGGACCGCGAGAACGACGAAAAGACCTCGTCGGTGCACTTCGTGCGCTTTGAGTTCCCCAAGAGCGCGCGCGAGGCCATCCTGGCCGGCGCCAGCGTCAAGCTGGGCTGTGACCACACCAACTATCCGCAACACGTGACCATCGCCGCCGACACCCTGGCCAGCCTGGCGGGCGACCTGCGCTGATCAGGCGCTTGGCCCACGGGCTTCAGGCACCTGCCCTGCGCGACAGCGCCAGCGAGTGCGCGGTGTAGACCAGCAGCCCGGTCCAGATGAGGACAAACCCCGCCAGACGCTGGCCGTCGAAGGGTTCACCGAAGATGGCCACGCCAATGGCCAACTGCAGTGACGGGGACAGGTACTGAAACAGGCCCACCGTGGCCAGTTTCAGTCGGCGCGCCGCTACGGCAAACAGCATCAGCGGCACCGCAGTGAGGGGGCCGGCCATGACCAGCCAGAACACCAGGGTAGGAGACCCGGTGGCCAGCGCCCCCTGACCGCTCCAGGTGAGCATGCCTAACCACGGCAGCACCAGGGGGGCGATCAACAACGTCTCCAGGGTCAAGCCTTCCAGCGGCCCCAGCACCGAGGTCTTGCGCAGGAGGCCGTAGACGGCGAACGTGGCTGCCAGCGCCAGGCCCAGCCAGGGCAGACGGCCGGTGTGCCAAGTGAGCCAGATCACCCCCGCTGCAGCAAAGGCGACTGCCACCCACTGGATGCGCTTCAGCCGTTCACGCAGCACCACCACACCCAGACACACGCTGATCAGGGGGTTGATGAAGTAGCCGAGGCTGGCCTCCACGACCTGGGCCGACTGCACGGCATACACATAGAGCAGCCAGTTCAGCGCGAGCAGCAGCCCGCTGGCCAGCGGCATCAGCATCTGACGGGGCGATTTGAGCAAGGCCCCCAGCCAGGCCCAGCGACGCAGCAGGGCCAGCACGCCCAGCAGGAAGACCAGCGACCACGCCGAGCGGTGCAGCATGATCTCCAGCGACGATACGCTGGCCAACTCTCGCAGGTACAGGGGATACAGGCCCCAGATGCCGAAGGCCAGCAGGGCGTAGAGGGCACCGGAGTTCATGAGTCGCGCGCATTGTCACCGCCGAGCGCGCGGCCTGCGGGCGCCACAATGCGCCCATGACCATGGCCGCTCAGACCAGCGAGGGAGACTCCGTACCACGCTGGCGCGCTGTCACGGCCCTGGGCACCGCGCAGACGCTGTCCTGGGCCAGCACCTACTACCTGCCGGGCGTGCTGGCAACTCCCATGGCCCGGGAACTGGGCGTGGCGGTGCCCACGGTACACCTGGCCTTCTCGCTGGCCTTGATCGTCTCCGCCCTGGTGGGGCCGGCCGCCGGCCGGGCGATCGACCGGCACGGCGGCCGACCGGTGCTGCTGGGCACCAACGTGCTGTTCGCACTGGCGTTGACCGCCCTGGCTTTCGCGCAGGGGCCGGTGGGCCTGTTTGCAGCCTGGGTGCTGATCGGACTGGGCATGGGCAGCGGCCTGTACGAGGCCGCCTTTGCCAGCCTGGTGCGCCTGTACGGACACGAGTCGCGTAACGCCATCACCGGCATCACGCTGATCGCGGGTTTTGCCAGCACCGTGGGCTGGCCGCTGTCGGCCTGGATGGAGACGCAGTGGGGTTGGCGCGGTGCCTGCCTGGGGTGGGCGGCGCTGCACCTGGTGCTGGGCATGCCCTTGAACCTGATCGTCCCGAAGGCGCGCCGGGCATCGGCACTGCCATCGCCGGACCCCGGACCGGTCGCACCGGTGCCCTCGCCCGCGCCAGATGCAGCGACCGTGGCGGGCGCCACAACCGCAGGAACGGCTGAAACCATGAGCACAGCCCCGGGCGAACTGCGCACCGCCGTGCTGCTGTCCGCCGTGTTCGCGCTCGTGTGGTTCATCAGCACGGCCATGGCGACCCATCTGCCTGCGCTGCTGCAGGCCAGCGGCGCCACGCTGGCCACCGCCGTGGCCGTGGGCGCGCTGGTGGGGCCGGCCCAGGTGGCCGGTCGATTGCTGGAGTTCGGGCTGCTGCGGCGCATCCACCCCCTGCTGTCGGCGCGGCTGGCCGGGCTGGCGCACCCCGTAGGCGTGCTCGTGCTGATGGCGGTGGGCGGACCTGGCGCTGCGGCGTTTGCACTGCTGCACGGGGCGGGCAACGGCATCATGACCATCGCCAAGGGCACCTTGCCGCTGGTGCTGTTCGGGCCGCTGGGCTACGGCGCCCGGCAGGGCTGGATGATGATGCCGGCGCGGGTGGCGCAGGCCCTGGCGCCCGTGCTGTTCGGGGTGGCGCTGCAGCACTGGGGCGTGCAGGCGATGTGGATCTCGGCGGCGCTGGGCCTGATGGCCTTCGCCGCCCTGATGGCGATCAGGGCACCGCGTGCGACTTCAGCGCCGCCTTGAGTTGCTCCTGCACTGCCGTGCGCAACGACTCAGGCGCCAGCACGGTCACCTCGCCGCCGTGGCGCAACACGTCCATCACCAGCTCGGTTTCGTTGGCGTAGGGCACGCGCAACTCGAACCGACCGTCGGGCAGGTGTCGGGTCTTCTGACGCGGGTGCCATTCCTGACGTCCCACCCAGCGTGCCGCCTCGGCGGAGAACAACAGCGTGGCCCACTGGGCTCGAGCACCCGCGAAAATGCCGTATCCGGCATCCAGCGCCGCCTCCACCGCCCTGACCGGCACTTCACGCGCCTTGAGTTCCAGGATGGAAGCCTGCTCCACGGCATCCAGCGCAAAGCGCAGCAGCTGGTCTTTCTGATGGCACCAGGCGTCCAGGTACCAGGTGCTGCGGTAGTGCACCAGGCGCTGGGGCGACACGTCACGCTGCGTCACCGCCTGGCGGCCGCGCGTCTGGTAGCGCATGTGGACGCGGCGACGGCGCACCAGCGCATCGCCGAAGAGCTCGAACCACTTGCTGGGCACCGGGCGGCGGCCCGCGCTGACGATGCGCACCCGTCGCATGAGGGCGTGGGCCTGTCGGTCGTCAGGCCCTAGCATGCCCTGCAGTTTCTCCAGCAGCGGCTGCAGGTGGCGCGACAGCAACCCGCCTTCGTCCAGCCCCTGGATGAGCTGGTGCATGGTCAGCAGGGCGTGGATCTCGCGCTCGCTGAACCACACGCCGGGCAGCTCATGCTGGACCGGGCCGCGCCCGGCGGCTGTCTGCAACTTGTAGCCCCGGTCCAGGGCGTCCCAGACGATGGGGGCGTCCAGGCGGTCGCGCAGGTACTGGATATCGCGCTTGAGGGTGGCCGGCGAGACCTCAAGCACCGCCAGCAGCGTGGCGAAGTCCACGCAGCCACGGGACTTGATCAGCGCCTCGATGCGGTAGAAGCGTTCGGAGCGATCCATCGGCTCTCCTGGTGTCTGGGTGGCCGCAGCCTGACCGAGGCACCCGACGCCATTGTGGCGGCAAAGCAGCGGTTGGCCGGAGCGTCAGACAGGGCTCGGGAACTCCGGGACAGTCCGGGGCTGCGCGCCCCGCGCACAGAGGCGATAATAAGCAGTTGCGGAGCGTTGAGCTCCAGCGACTTCTGGCGGGCAGCCCCTCAGGGGAATCTCGCGCACGAACGACACCCCGGAAACCCCGATGGCCAAGACACCGCCCAAGACCACCGTTTCCAGCGAAGGCCTGCGTTACCACTCCAAGGTACCAGGCTCCCCCTTCGTGGCCACCGGCCACTTCGGCGCCGCCACCATGTCGTGCTTCCTTTGCGGCAAGCACCGCCCACGGGCCCAACTCAAGTCGCGCAAGCTCATGGGCAAGACGCACTTCGTGTGCGCACCCTCCTGCAAGGAACTCGAGGCCACGCTCACTGCGCGCTGACGGGGCTCTGCCGTCCAGGCGGCCCCTCGCCTGCCAGCGCCAGCAGTTCTTCCTCCCCCAGGGTTTCACGCTGCAGAAGTCGCTCAGTGGCAAGGTCCAAGGTCTGGCGGTGCGCCTGCAGCCAGCAGGTGGCCCGTTCCAAGGCCGCACTCACCATCTGTCGCACCGCGTCATCAGCGCGCTGGGCCGTGGCGGCAGCCGTGCCGACCTGCGCTGACGCGGGTACCCCCTGGGGCAGGAACAAGGGGCGATCTCCCGCCCAGGACACCGGGCCCAGGGTCTCGTCCATGCCGTAGCGCAGCACCATGTCACGTGCCAGATCCGTGGCCTTGACCAGGTCGTCAGCGGCGCCCGTGGAGGCCTCGCCGAACACCACCAGTTCGGCCGCCCGCCCGGCCATCAGGATGGTCAGCCGGTCCAGCAGTTCCCCCTTGCGCTGCACATGCCGGTCTTCCGAAGGGCGTTGCAGGGTGTAGCCCAGCGCGCCAATGCCGCGCGGGATGATGGACACCTTGTGCACCCGGTCGGCCCCGGGCAGGGACAGGGCCACCAGGGCATGGCCCAGTTCGTGACAGGCCACCAGACGCCGCTCGGCCTGCGACAGCAGCCCCCGGCGCTTTTCGATGCCGGCCACGATGCGCTCGATGGCCAGGGTGAAGTGCTCCAGCGTCACCGACGGGGCGCCCAGGCGGGTGGCAGCCAGCGCGGCTTCGTTCACCACGTTGGCCAGGTCCGCCCCCGCCAGCCCCACCGTGATGCCGGCCATCTGATCCAGGTCCGTGTCCGCTGCCAGCACGATCTTGCGGGCATGCACGCGCAGGATCGCTAGGCGGCCGGGTCGGTCCGGGCGGTCCACCAGCACCTGGCGGTCGAAGCGGCCGGCGCGCAGCAGCGCCGGGTCCAGCACCTCCGGGCGGTTGGTGGCGGCCAGCAGCACCACGCCCACGCTGGGGTCGAAGCCGTCGAGTTCGGACAGCAACTGGTTCAGCGTCTGTTCGCGCTCGTCATGCCCGCCGGCGGCGGTGAAGGCGCCGCGCGCCTTGCCCAGGGCGTCCAGTTCGTCGATGAAGATGATGGCTGGCGCCTGGGCCCGCGCCTGTTCGAACAGGTCACGCACGCGCGCCGCGCCCACGCCGACGAACAACTCGATGAATTCCGAACCGTTGATGGAAAAGAAGGCCACGCCGGCCTCCCCAGCCACCGCCCGGGCGAGCAGCGTCTTGCCCGTGCCGGTGGGCCCCATCAGCAACACGCCCTTGGGCATGCGGGCCCCCAGGCGCCCGTGCGCCTTGGGGTCTTTCAGGAAGTCGACGATCTCCTGCAACTCGGCCTTGGCCTCGTCCACGCCCGCCACGTCCTCGAAACGCACCCCCGTCTGCCGCTCCATGTAGACCTTGGCGCGGCTGCGGCCGATGCCCAGCAGACCGCCATCCCCCATGCCACCCATGCCGCCCAGCCGTGAAGCCAGGCGCTGGGACAGCAAGGCCCACACGCCGAAGAAGATCAAGGCGGGGGCCACCCAGGACCAGAGCTGGTTCAACCAGGTGGACTCGCGCACGCGCTTGAAAGGCACCCCGAACTCGGACAGGCGCTGCGCCAGCGAAGGCTCCACCAACTCGGCTGCCAGCGCCTGCGGCCCGTCGGCCTGCGGAGTCTTCAGCGGCCCCACCACCAGGCTGCCCACCACCTGAACCTCGGCCACCCGCCCCTCGCGCAGGGCTTGTTCGAACTGGCTGTAGGGCACCATCTCCACCGCCGCACGCTGGTCCCACCAGACCGACAAGCCCCACCACAGCGCCAGAGCGGCCAGCAGGTACGGGAAGGGCCGCAGGGGATCGAGAAGAGGGTGCGCAGGCGGAAGGGGCGGTGGCGGGGCCATCGGGCCTTACCGTAGCCCTGCCGGTGGGGTCTGCGCTTGCGATGACGCAAGGCTGGGCGCTCGCGCAAGCGGCAGGCCGGCAGTCACCGCGGGCAGCCCGCCGAAGAACAGGTCAACCACGATGTCGCCCAGGTCGGCATGGGTCAACACGCCGTCCGGGCGCAGCCAGGTGAAGGTCCAGTTGATCATGCCGAACAGGAGCATGGCCATGGGCTTGTGCAGTTCAGCGCGCAGGTCGGGGCGACAGGCGGCGATGCCCTGTGCAAACGCGGCCACCACCTGACGCTGGCCGTCCAGCACCGCCCCGCGGGCGCGCTCGTCCAGAAACTTCACGTCCTCGGTGAGGACGCGATGCTCGCTCTGGGCGTCGGCGTAGGCCTGCATGAAACGGCGCACCAGACGGCGCAGCCGAGCCTCGGCCGCACCCTGCGTGCTCCCTGGGGGTTCGTTTGGGGGGCCGCCAGCCTCAGCGGCAATGCCCTGCAGGCGGGCGACATGGCTGCTCACGATGTCTTCCAGCAGCGCATGCTTGTCGCTGAAGTAGTGGTAAAGCGTGGCCTTGGACACCCCGCTGGCCGAGGCCACCTCGTTCAAGGTGGCGGCGGTGTAGCCCCGGCGAGCGAACAAGTCCGCCGCGGCTCTCAGGATCTGAGAGCGCTGGTCGTCGTAAGTCGCGGCACGCGGGCGGGCCATGACCCCTCTTCAGCGCTCGTCGAAGCTGACGACCACGCGCTCGCTCAGCGGGTGGGCCTGGCAGCTCAGCACGAAACCCGCCGCCACCTCGGCCTTCTCTAGCGCGAAGTTGCGGTCCATGCGCACCTGCCCTTCCAGCACCTTGCAGCGGCAGGTGGCGCACACGCCCGACTTGCACGAATAGGGCACGTCCAGACCGGCGCGTGCGGCAGCGTCCAGGATGCTGGGGTCGGCGGGCCCGAAGCCGAACTCGCGCGTGAGACCGTCGCGCACCAGCACGATGCGGGCCTGTTCGGCGTCGCCCGCCTGATGCGTGTGCGCGTCGCCTGCGGGCTGCAACGCTGGAGGGACCCCGAAGCGCTCGATGTGGATGCGCTCTTCGGCGATGCCTGCGTCCTTCAATGCGGCTTCAGCTTCGTCGTTCAGGGCGTGGGGGCCGCAGACGAAGGCATGGTCCACCCCCTGGGGGTCGATCAGCGTGCGCAGGAACAGGCCGATGCGCTGTGCGTCCAGCCGGCCCGCACCCAAGGGGGAATCCACCTGTTCGCGCGAGAACACCGGGTGCAGGGCCAGGCGGGTGAGGTAGCGGTTCTTCAGGTCCTCCAGTTCCTCCTTGAACATCGTGGACGCCGCATGGCGGTTGCCGTACAGCAGCGTGCAGCGCACGCGCGGCGCCGTGGACAGCAGGGTGCGCAGGATGGAGAGGATGGGCGTGATGCCACTGCCGCCAGCAATGGCCAGCACGTGTGCCGCGCGGTCGGTGCCAGCCAGTTCAGCGGCGGCATGGCCGAAGCGGCCCTGGGGCTCCATAACCTCCAGGATGTCGCCCACCTTCAGGTTCCCGTGCACCCAGGTGGAGAAAGCACCTCCCGGCACGCGGCGTACGCCCACGCGCAGCGGCTCGCCTACGGCCGAGCAGATGGAGTAGGAGCGGCGCAGGTCCTGGCCGCCCACCGCATGGCGCAGCGTGAGGTACTGGCCGGGAGTGAAGGCGAAGTCGCCCGCCTGCGCCGGCGGCACGTCGAAGGTGACGACCACGGCGTCGTCGGTGTCAGGGCGCACGTCGTGCACGCGCAGGGGATGGAAGTGAAGTCCGCTCATGGGGAGGTTCCGGGGTCGGTGATCGTGACGTCCTGGCTGACAGGCTCTCAGATCGGCTTGAAGTACTCGAACGGTTCGCGGCACGCCAGGCAGCGGTACATCGCCTTGCACGCCGTGGAGCCAAAGGCCGACAGCCGCTCGGTCTGCGCGCTGCCGCAACGCGGGCAGTCCACGCCCCGTGGGCGGATGCGGATAGGCGCCCTAGCAGGTGCCGAGGCGGACGCGCCACAACCGGTGGCGCCCTCCTCCACCGGCCCTGGCGGGGCGATGCCGTACTCGCGCAGCTTGCGGCGGCCCTCGTCACTGATCCAGTCGGTGGTCCAGGCCGGGGCACGACGCAGCGTCACGCGAACCGGGCCGAAGCCGGCGTCTTGGAGGGCCTGGCGCACGCTGTCGGAAATCACTTCCGTGGCCGGGCAACCCGAGTAGGTGGGAGTGAGCACGACCTCGGCACCGTCGTCGCCGCAGACCACGTCCCGCACGATGCCCAGGTCGCGCACCGACAGCGCCGGCACCTCGGGGTCGGGCACGGTGTCCAGCACCGCCCAGGCGGCTTCGGCGGCCGTGGCGATCACCACACCCCGCCCGGAAAGGCGCGTTGCAGATGCTGCATCTCCGCCAGGATGAAGCCCATGTGCTCGCTGTGTACGCCGCGGCTGCCGGTGCTGAGGAACTTGGAGCTGGCAGGCACCGCGAGGGTGGCCTCGGCCAGCACGGCCGACACTGCGGCCTCCCAGGGCTCGCGCAGGACGCTGCGCCGGGGGCCCAGGCCGGTGGCGGCGGCGTGCGCGTCCAGTTCGTCGTCCACGAACATCTCGCCCGTGAAGGGCCAGGCGCGCTCCAGCGCAGCCCTGGCGCGGCGGGCGGATTCGTCAGTGCCGTCACCCAGGCGCACCACCCACTGCGCGGCGTGCTCGACGTGGTACCGCGCCTCCTTCACCGCCTTGCCGGCAATGGCCGACAGTTCCGCGTCGGTGGAGGAGGACAGCGCCTGCCAGTGCAACTTCAGCCACACCGCCAGCAGCAGGTTGCGCACCTGCACATCGGCGAAGTCGCCGCCCGGGGCGTGCGCGCTGCTGCGGCGCAGGGGCTGCTCGGCCAGGGTGAGGTTGAGATAGTCGCGCTCGTCGCGCAGGAAGGCGAGCTGGTCTTCATCCAGACCCTGCCCGTCCAGGGTGCCCGCGTGGCTCAGCAGGGCGCGGGCCTGGCCCAACAGGTCCAGCGACAGGTTGGTCAGCGCGATGTCTTCTTCCAGCACCGGGGCGTGGCCGCACCATTCGGACAGGCGCTGGGCATGGATCAGGCAGGTGTCGGCCAGGCGCAGAACCCAGCGCACCTCGGGCGCGCGGCTGAGGCTGACCGAGGTGGCAGGGCCGCGGGCCATGAGAGGCATGGGCGGCGCAGCAGAAGCAGTGGCGGCAGTCATCGTCGGCAGCCTCACATGTGATCCACGGCTTCGGGCAGCACGTAGAACGTGGGGTGGCGGTAGACCTTGTCTTCCATCGGGTCGAAGTACATGTCCTTGTCACCGGGGTCGGAGGCCGTGATCTGGCTGGAAGGCACAACCCAGATGCTGCAGCCCTCCTGGCGGCGGGTGTAGACCTCGCGCGCCAATTGCAGCGCCATGGGCGCGTCGGGCGCGTGCAGGCTGCCGCAGTGTTTGTGTTCGAGCCCGGCCTTGGGGCGGACGAACACCTCCCACAGCGGCCACTCCTGGGCGGTGCGGTCGGCGGTGTCGGTGGTGGTATCGGGCGTGTGGCTCAACAGGCTCTCCTTCAGCGGCAGTCGATGTGATGCTGCGCTGGTGGTTCGGAATGGGGCAAGGATGGGCGAGCCCATCCGTTGGGGCTCAAGCAGCCTGCTCGCGCGTGGCCTGCTTGCGGGCGTGGGCCAGCGCGGCCTCCCGCACCCAGGCGCCGTCGTCCCAGGCCTTGACGCGGGCGCCCAGGCGCTCCTTGTTGCAGGGGCCGTCACCGCCCACCACGCGCCAGAACTCGCTCCAGTCGATGGGGCCGAAGTCGTGGTGGCCGCGGGCTTCGTTCCACTTCAAATCGGGGTCGGGCAGGCTCACGCCCAGCACCTTGGCCTGCTCGACGGTGGCGTCGATGAACTTCTGCCGCAGGTCATCGTTGCTGATGCGCTTGATGCCCCAGCGGGCCGACTGCGCGCCGTGCACGCTCTCGCCGTCCGGTGGGCCGAACATCATGAGGCTGGGCCACCACCAGCGGTTGGTGGCGTCCTGCACCATGGCGCGCTGCTCGGGCGTGCCCTCGCGCATCATCACGTTCAGGGCGTCAAAGCCCTGGCGCTGGTGGAAGCTCTCCTCCCGGCAGATGCGCACCATGGCCCGGGCGTAGGGCGCGTAGGAGCAGCGCGTCAGCGGCACTTGGTTCATGATGGCCGCGCCGTCCACCAGCCATCCGATCACCCCCACGTCGGCCCAGGTGAGTGTGGGGTAGTTGAAGATGGAGCTGTACTTGGCCTTGCCGCTGTGCAGCGCGGCGAGCAGCTCGTCGCGGCTGGTGCCCAGGGTCTCGGCCGCGGAGTACAGGTAAAGCCCGTGGCCGGCCTCGTCCTGGATCTTGGCCAGCAGGATGGTCTTGCGCTTGAGCGTGGGCGCGCGCGTCACCCAGTTCGCCTCGGGCAGCATGCCCACGATCTCGGAGTGCGCATGCTGGCTGATCTGGCGCACCAGGGTCTTGCGGTAATGCTCGGGCATCCAGTCCTTGGCTTCGATGAAGTCGCCGGCGTCGATCTTGGCGTCGAAGCGGCGCTCGAGTTCGGCTTCTTCAAGGGAGCGGACGGCCTTGCGCTCTTCCTTGGGCGCGGTGTCCATGGCTTGGGTGTACATCTTGTGGGCTCCTTCGTGGACTCGGTATTCAATGAGTTCGTTAGCGGGTAGCTACACCGCTCTCGGCGAACGGGGGCGGGCTGCGGCGCTTCGGCGTGTCGGTCGGCCCAAAAGGCCGACTGCCCTGCGGTGCTCGGGTGCAAGGCCCCGCGGCAGAACTCGCTTCGCGCCCTTCAGGCGCTACGCTCAGACAACTGCTGCGAGCATGTGGACGAAGCGCGCTGCGCGCGCGGGCCTCACCCCCTGCGCTCCTCGGCGACCCGCAGGCGCGCCACAGCCCACCCCCGTCCGCCGAAACGAACACCCGGCGGGAAGCCAAGAGCCCAAGCGCAGCGCAAGAAGCGGGCGCCCATCCACCCTTCGCAGCAGCAGCGGGGGCCTGTTCGGGGTGCCTTTGGGAGCGGCGAGAAGCGCAGGGGCGGGGTCGGCGCGCGCAGCGCGCATCGAGGACTGACTCGCCGCAGCTGTCTGAGCGCAGCGCCCTGGGGGCGCGAAGCGAGTTCTGCGGCGCGACCCTGCCCCGAGCATCGCAGCGGAGTCGGCCTTCAGGCCGACCGCTCCCGCCGGCACCCCGGGCAGGCCCCCGCTGCAGCGGAGCGCGCGAAACAGGAACAGACACCAGTGCCACAGTCAGCCTCACTCACTTCGGCCGCATATCGATCACCCGCCGGGCCTTGCCCAGCGAGCGTTCGATGCCGTCCGGGTCCAGGACATCCACACGCGTGCTCACGCCGATCAGCGTCTTGATGCGGTGCTGCAATTCGCGAGAGATCGCGGCGCGGTCAGAGGACGCAAACGCCGGCTGGATCTCGCAGCGCACCAGCACCTCGTCCAGATGCCCGTCGCGCGACACCACCAACTGGTAGTGCCCCGACAACTGCCCCTGTTGCAGCACCAGCTCCTCGATCTGCGTGGGAAAGAGGTTGACGCCGCGGATGATCAGCATGTCATCGCTGCGGCCCACGATCTTGCCCATGCGCCGCATGCTGCGCGCCGTGGGCGGCAACAAGCGCGTGAGGTCGCGTGTGCGGTAGCGAATGACAGGCAGGGCCTCCTTCGTCAGCGTGGTGAAGACCAGTTCGCCCTCGCTGCCGTCAGGCAGCACCTCGCCCGTGTGCGGATCGATGATCTCGGGGTAGAAGTGGTCCTCCCAGATCACAGGGCCGTCCTTGGTCTCCACGCACTCGCTGGCCACGCCCGGCCCCATCACCTCGCTCAGGCCGTAGATGTCCACGGCCTCGATGCCGGCGCTGCGCTCGATGTCGCGGCGCATCTCCTCGGTCCAGGGCTCGGCGCCGAAGATGCCCACCTGGACCGACATGGCCGACGGGTCCTTGCCCTGGCGGCGGAACTCCTCCACGATCACCTGCATGTAGCTGGGGGTGACCATGATGATGTCGGGCTTGAAGTCCTCGATCAGCTGCACCTGCTTTTCGGTCTGCCCCCCACTCATGGGGATGACAGTGCAGCCCAGCCGCTCGGCCCCGTAGTGTGCCCCCAGGCCGCCCGTGAACAGGCCGTAGCCGTAGGACACATGCACCATGTCGCCCCGTCGGCCGCCCGCCGCGCGGATGCTGCGGGCCACCAGGTCGGCCCAGCGGTCGATGTCGCCCTGGGTGTAGCCCACCACCGTGGGCTTGCCCGTGGTGCCTGAAGAGGCGTGGATGCGCACGATCTGATCACGCGGCACGGCGAACAGGCCGAACGGGTAGTTGGCCCGCAGATCCGCCTTGACAGTGAAGGGGAACTTCGCCAGATCCGCCAGGGTCTTGCAGTCCGAAGGGTGCACACCCTTGGCATCGAAAGCCTGGCGGTAGTGCGGCACATGGTCGTAGGCGTGCTGCAAGGTCCATTGCAGGCGCTTCAGCTGCAAGGCCTGCAACTCGTCGCGGCTGGCACGTTCGATGGGCTCGAGGTCGCCGGGGGCGGGGTGCTTCACGGGCATCGGGCGGTCTCCTGGAGTGCTCTTGGCGTGGTGTCTGCAGACTTGGCAGAAAAGTGGGAACGCTGAGGTTCAACGGGCCTTGCCCATGGGCAGGCCTTCCACGAGGGGCTTGCCCTTCATGGTGTAGGACCGGCCGCGGAAGGCGGCGATGGCCTCGCCCTTCTGGTTGGTCACGGTCACGTCGTAGACCCCCGTGCGGCCTGACTTGCTGAGTTCCACCGCACGCGCCGTCAACACGTCACCAAGATAGGCAGCGGCCATCAGGTTGACGTCAAAGCCCGAGGCCACCGTGATCTCGTTGTAGGCGTTGCAGGCGAAGGCAAACGCGCTGTCGGCCAGGGTGGTGATGAGGCCGCCGTGGCAGGTGGCATGGCCGTTGAGCATGTCCTGGCGCACCGTCATGGTGGCCGTGCAGGTGCCCGGGCCCACGGCCTGAATGTGGATGCCCAGCGCGCGGGTGGCGTGGTCGTCCTTGAGCATCGCGTCGCGCGAGGCCTCGGCGGTGTGTTGAAGGGTGGTGTCCAGGGCGGTCATGGTGCGGGCAGGGAAGCGGGACGTCGGCAGACAAAAGGGAACAGCGAGGAACGACAGCAGCCGCAGGCCGGGGCCTCAGCGGTCGCTGAAGCGCGCAGGCCGCTTGTCACGGAAAGCGGCCACGCCCTCGGCGAAGTCGTGCGCCTGGCCGAGTTCGCCCTGCACCACGCCCTCGCGCACCAGGGCGGCGTCAAAGTCCAGCGTCGTGGCGGCGTCGATGGCCAGACGCGTCTGGGCCAGGGCACGCGAGGGCATCTGGGCCAGTCGCTGCGCCAGCGCCTGCACCTCGGCCGCAAAGCTCGCGTCGTCCACGCAGCGCCAGATCAAGCCGATGCGCGCGGCCTCCTCGGCCGGCAGCTTGTCGCCCGTCATGGCCAAGCCCAAGGCCTGCGCACGACCGACCAGACGCGGCAACAGCCAGGTGCCCGCGCAGTCCGGCACCAGACCGATCTTGCTGAAGGCCTGGATGAAGCTGGCGCTGCGCGCCGCGATCACCATGTCGCAGCACAGCGCCAGGTTCGCCCCCGCACCAGCGGCCACGCCGTTCACCGCCGCGATGACCGGCACCGGCATGGAGCGCACCCGGTTGGCCAGCGGGCGGTAAAAGCGCTCGATCACCGATTGCACATCCGGCGGCCCCCCGGTGCCGGCCATGGCAGGATCGTTGAGATCCTGACCAGCGCAGAAGCCCCGCCCGGCCCCGGTGATCACCACCACCCGCACGCTGGCGTCAGCGGCGGCGGCTTCCAGCGCGGGCAACAGCAGCGCATGCATCTGCGCGGTGAAGCTGTTGAGCGCTGAAGGGCGGTTCAGCGTGAGGGTGCATACCGGCCCCGTGTGGGCCACCTGCAAGGGGGCGTCTTGAGCTTCTGCCATGTCGTCTCCAAAAGCATGGAGGCGCCGGCAGCGCCTACCCGATGATTATTCGACCGTACGGTCGGCTAATGATATGCGAGTTGGCTGGCAGTTGGCAAACGCTGGTGGGCGAATAACGTGGGGGCGAACAGCTTTTGGCGAAGTTCGGCAGGACATCAACCGTCTGGCCCGATCAAGCACGGCATATGCCGCCAAGCAGGCGCCGCTCAAGAACCGACCGTGCCGCCGTCCACCATGAACGCGGCGCCGTTGACGAAAGAGGCTTCGTCAGAGGCCAGCCACAGGATGGGAAACGCGACCTCGCGCGGGTCGGCCCAGCGTTTCTGCAGGTTGTTGCCCACGATCTCCTGACGCAGATCGTGTTCGGTCTTGCCTTGCGCGGCGGCACGCCGGACGTGAAAAGGGGTCAGCGTCAGCCCCGGGCACACCGCATTGGCACGCACGCCGTGAGCAGACTCCTCAAAAGCCAGTGAGCGCGTCATGGAAACGATGCCTGCCTTTGCCACGTCGTACTGGGCCATTCCGGCACGGGGATGAAAGGCGTGTGTCGAAGAGATGTTGACGACGGCCCCACGCCCACTGGCCCGCAGGGCCGGCAGCGCTTCGCGCGTCAGGTAGGCATAGCTCAGGAGGTTCACAGACAGGATGCGCTGCCACGTCTGTGCCTGGGCCTGCGCCAAAGGCTCATAAGCACGCACACCTGCGTTGTTGACCAGCACGTCAATGCGACCGAACCGCTCAAGTGCCACCTTGACCACGGCCGACGCCGCGGATTCTTCGCCCAGGTCGACAGCCAGGCCCGACACCTGCGCTCCGGGCACCCGCTCGTGCACCTGGCGCACCACCTGGTCCAGCGGCGTATCCGGCAGGTCCACCAGCAGCACGGCAGCACCCTCCTCACAGAACAACTGGGCCGTGGCGGCACCAATGCCGCCGGCCCCTCCCGTGATGATGGCGACCTTCTCTTTCAAGCGGTTCATGCGCAGCGTCCCGTGATGTTCAAAGCAGGCCGACCTGGGGCGCCTCGTCAGGCAGCGGATACCGCCACAAGCGCCACAGGGCTGCCAGGTGGTAAATCGTCATGATGACCCCCGATACAGGGACTGCGGCGTACCACCAGATCTTGTCGAACTGCAGAAACGGGGTGGTCTCGCCGGACTGTGACGCGAACTCCCAGCCCTTGACGACGAACACCCACAGCAACACCATCAGCATCAGGTTGATGCCGATGGCGACCACCCGACGGGCGGCCCGCGGCAGCACCCTGTCAAGCGCGCCTACCCGGTACAAGGCCGCTTCGCGCCACAGCGCCGCGGCGCCGACGAACGTGAGCCAGGCAAAGAGCAGTTCGATCAGTTCGTCATAGCCTGGCACCTTCAAGGAGGGCACCGAGCGCTGAACGATGCCCAGGGTGAGCAGGAAGAACAGGCCCAGAAGGCAGCCCACCACGAACCAGCGCATGCCCGCTGCCAGCGCGGCATCCGCACGCTGCCAGAAGCGCCCAAGACCCCCGCTCATCGGACCACCCCGAGCCCGAACCATGTCGGCAGCGTCAAGGAGATGGCCGGCACGTAAGTCACAAGGGCCAGCACCACGAGCAAGGCCGCCAGGTAAGGCGCAAGCTCCTTCACCACCTCGGCAATCGGCACCCGGGCAATGCCGGCCACGACGAACAGGCACAGCCCCACGGGCGGGGTGACCAGGCCGATCATCATGTTCACCACCAGGATCACGCCGAACTGGATGGGGTCCACCCCGATGCTGGCCATCACCGGCGCCAGGATCGGATAGGCAATGATCATGATGGCTACGGTCTCCAGGAACATGCCCAGGAAGAGCAGCACCAGATTCACGATCAACAGGATGACCACCGGCTCGGTGGACAAGCCCAGCAAACCCTGCAGGATGCTGTTGGGCACCTGTTGCTGCACCAACACCCAGCCAAAGGGCGCCGACATCGCGATGATGAACATCACCTGGACAGTCTGCCGACCAGATTCCCACAAGGTCTGCATCAGCTGCGATGGGCTGAGCTCTTTGTAGACGAACGCCCCGATCACATAGGCCGCGCCTGCGGCCAGCACCGCCGCTTCCGTGGGGGTGACCACGCCACTGAAGATGGCGCCCAGGATCAGCGGCGGGAGCGACAAGGCCGGCAGGGCATGGGCCAGCGTGCCCCGGGCTTCGCGCCAGGAGGGGCGGCCCGCAGACCTCGGCAATTGCCGGCGGCGCGCGGTCAGGGCAATGGAGATCATCAGCCCCGCGCCAACCAACAAGCCGGGCACGATGCCGGCCAGGAACAGACCGCCGACCGACACGTTCGCCAGACTGGCGAAGATGACGAACGGAATGCTGGGCGGAATCAGCGGGCCCACCGTGGCCGAGACGGCCGAGATCGTGGCGGCATAACGCGCCTGGTAGCCCTCCTTCACCATGGCCCGGATCTCGATGACGCCAAGACCCGCAGCGTCCGCCACCGCAGAGCCGGACATGCCAGCGAACAGCATGCTGCCCAGCACGTTCACATGCGCCAGACCGCCCTGCACGCGCCCGACGAGGAGCTTGGCGACCTCAAAGATTCGCTCGGTCGTCCCGCCCACGTTCATCAGGTTGCCGGCCAGGATGAAGAAGGGGATGGCCAGCAGCGGGAACGAGGTCGTGGTGGCGTAGGCCCGCTGGATGAAGATCAGCAGCAGGTCAGGCCCGGACGTGAACCACATCACGCCAATCGACACCAGGGCCAGGGCCCCCGCAATGGGGAACCCCAGCAGGATGGTGACGCAGATCGCAAGAAGGATGGAGGCAACCAGCATGTGCGACCTGCGCTGGACGGCTCAGCCGAGCATCAGCCTCGCGCCGCGGTCACCATGCCCGTCCACGCCGTCCACACCTCGTCACCCAGGCTCTTGCGGAGCACCTCGTAGGCAGGCCCCATCTTGTCGCGGAAGGGGGCCACGCTGGGGCGGGTGATGGCCACGCCGGCGGCCTGCATGGTCTTGAGGTTGTCTTCTTCCCTCTCGCGCACGGTCTTGCGGGCCGCCTGGCCGGCCACGGCCGCTTCCTCGCTGATGATCTTGCGTTGGGCGTCGTTCAGCTTGGTTTGCCAGGCGCGCTGGTTCGCGGCCAGCATGATGGAGGTGTAGATGTGGCGCGTGAGCGCAATGTGGCTCTGCACCTCGAAGAACTTGGCGGCAAAGGTGGTGCCGATGGGGTTGTCCTGACCGTCGACGGTCTTGTTGGCCAGGGCGAGGTAGACCTCCTGGAAGGCGATGGTCTGGGTATTGGCGCCCAGTGCCTCGAAGGCCGCCTTGATGGCCAACTCAGGCGGCACCCGCAATTTCAAACCTCGCACGTCGTCCGGCGTGTTGATGGGACGCCGGCTGTTGGACAGCGCACGGAAGCCCCACTCGAAGTTGGCCACCCAGCTGAAGCCTGCCGTGGACAACTGGCGCGCGATCCAGGCCTGCCCCGTCACGTCCAGCGTGCGATGCGCATGCTCGTAACTGTCGAACTGGTAGGGAATGTTGATGACGCCCACCGCCTTCGAGATGGACTCGATGTTGGCGGGGTTCATCAGGATCATGTCGATGGCGCCCAGCCGCGTCTGCTGCGCGGTCTCGACGGGCGAGCCCAGGGCGTTGTTGGGGAACAGCGTGATCTTCACCGCGCCATTGGTGCGCTCGGCGATCCGCTTGACCATCTTGTCGGCTTCGATGTGCACCGGATGGGAGAGATCGGCAGGGTGCGTCAGGCGCAGTTCCACCGACGCCCTCGCGGGCTGGATGAGCAGACCTGCGCCGACCAGGGCGGCGGAGCGCTGCATGACGACGCGCCGGCTGACAGGGCGCTTCGGGGAGGTGGGCTCGGTCATCTCATGTCTCCTGTGGGGTATAGATCCATCAACCAGAGCATTTTGCATGCAAGTTTTTAGAGGCGTCAACCTAGGGGATCCCCGGCCTTGGATGTGGCAGCGTGCTCCGCCTCCGCCAAGGTCTGCACGACTTGTGACAAGCCTGCCCGCAGATGCCCCCGCAGCGCCTGCGCAGCGCCGGGCGCGTCGCGCGCGGTCATGCGCTCGAGCACGCAAGCGTGCTCCGCGATCGCCTGCCGCCAGCGCTCGGGACGCAGGTTGGACGAGTAGCGGGCGCGGTCCACCCGCAGCGCCAGGAGATCCCACACCCAGACCAGCACCGGGTTGCCGGCGCACTCGATGATGAGCCGGTGAAAGGCCTTGTTGGCCTCGAAGTAAGCCCGCAGATCGCCCTTGGCGTGGTGTCCCATCATGGTGTAGTGCAGCACGCCCAGATCGGCCACCTGGGCGTCGGTGATCCTCGTGGCACAGAGCTCGCCGGCCAAGGCCTCGATGGCGGCCACCACCTCCACCAGGGCCTGCGTCTGGGCCGACTCCAGAGGCATGACCACGGGCGATCGGTTGGGCCAGACCTGCAGCAGGCCGTCCTGCGCCAGCGTCTTGATGGCCTCACGGATGGGCGTGCGCGAGACATTCAGGCGGGCGCACAGCTCGCGCTCGTTGAGCCGTTCCCCAGGCGCCAATTCGCCCGTCACGATCATGGCGCGCAGCGCCTGCACGGCGTTCAGGTGCAACTCCCCCTTGCGCGCGGCAGGATCCATGACGGCCTGCTTAAGGCCCGCAGCCGACGCTGCTGCAGCGGCCTTGAAGCGCCGGCGGGGAACGTGGGTTGTGGTCATGACATGAGGCGGTGAACAGGTGCTTGATTTGACATCGAAAGCATGTTGTATGCAAGAATTGGGCATGAACCTCGAACCCATCTTCAAGCGGTTTTCATTACAGACCGGGGGGTCACCGGCGAGTGTCGGGCTGGTAGGGGCAGGCGAGTTTGGCGCCACCTTCGTGGCCCAGGCTCGCCGCATGCAACAACTCCAGGTGACCGCCATATGCGATCAGAACGTGGAGCGCGCCCGCAAGGCGGCGCAGGATGCCGGGTTTGACCAGACGCAGGTGCGGGTCTGCGCCGACCTGCCACAGGCGCTGCGCGCGCAGACGCAGGGCTGCGTGGCCATCGTGGACTCGGCGTCCTTGCTGGCGCGACTGCCCACGGCCGCCGTGCTGGAGGCCACGGGAGACCCGCAAGCCGCCGCCGCCACGGCCCGGGCCTGCCTGGAGGCCGGCCGCCATGTGGTGCTGGCCACGAAGGAGGCCGAAATCGTGGTGGGCCCTGAGTTGGCGCGCCTGGCGGGCGCCCACGGCGTGGTCTGTGCGCCAGTGGACGGCGACCAGCCCAGCCTGCTCATCGGCCTGGTCGAGTGGGCGCGGCTGCTGGGGCTGCCTGTGGTCGCCGCCGGCAAGTCCAGCGAGTCCGACTTCGTGTGGAACCCGGCAGACGGCCACATCACCGCCTGGGGCCGCAGCGCTGACGTGCCGGCTTTCGGCCCGCATTTCGCCCCGGCCGACACCCGTCAGTCGGGGGGCTGGTCCGCAACGCTGGCAGCCCGACGCGCGCTGCCGTTCGACATGACCACCGTCCCCGACCTCTGCGAGATGGGCATCGTGGCCAACCACACCGGTCTCATGCCGGACTGCGAGGCTCTGCATGCGCCTCTTGCGCGGACGGTGGAACTGCCCTCGATCTTCAGCCCACGCAAGCAGGGCGGTGTGTTGAACGGCACCGGCCGTGTGGACATGTTCAATTGCCTGCGCCGGCCGGACGAACTGAGCTTCGCTGGCGGCGTCTTCGTCGTCATCGAAGCGCCCGACACCGCCACCGGACGGTTGTTCGCGGCCAAGGGCATGCCCACCTGCACAGAAGGCCGCTATGTGCTGATCCACAACCCCGTCCATCTGCTGGGCGTGGAGGCCGCGATGTCCATGCTGGCGGCGGTCCAACTGGGGTGCAGCACGGGCGGCAGCCGGGTGCGGCCGGTGGTGGACCTGATCGGCATCGCCCAGCGTGACCTGGAGGTTGGCGAACAGTTCACTATCGGCGTGCGCCACGTCATCGACGGCCTGCAACACGTGTTGCGACCGGCCCAGGCGCTGGGGGAAGACACACCCCTGCCCTACTACATGGCCGCCGGCGCCCGCGTGGTCCGGCCAGTGCCCGCCGGACAACCGCTGCGGTGCGGCGACGTCAGCCTGGACGACAACACTGCCTTGCATCGGCTGCGCACAGCGCAAGACCAGCACTTTCTCTCGGCGCCTGGGTCGGCGTGAACCACCCCGTTTCGCCGTCCACCCGGTCCGTAAACACTGCCCAGCCCACGATGGACACCGAAGACCCCGCCGCACGCGAACCCGTCACCCTGGTCGACGCGCACCACCACTTCTGGAACCTCGACCAGCACCATTACCCGTGGCTCAGCGACCACCCCGAGCCGCACTTCTTCCTGGGCAACTACGACGCGCTCAAGCGCAACTACCTGCCTGAGGACTACCGGCGCGATAGCACCGCGCACCGGGTCATGGCCACCGTGCACTGCGAGGCCGAATGGACGCGGGATGACCAGGTGGGCGAGACGGCCTGGCTGACCCAGGTGCACGCACAGGAGGGCTTACCCACGGCCATCGTGGCGCACGCCTGGTTTCACACACCGAACAGCCAGGAAGTCCTGGCTCGACAAGCCCAGTTCCAGCTGGTGCGCGGCATCCGCTCCAAACCCGTGACGGCACTGCGGCCTGACCTGATGCAGCGCGGCCTGCCCGGCAGCATGCAGGATCCGCGCTGGCTGGAGGGCTACGCTCGCCTGCAGGAGCACGGCTTCAGCTGGGACTTGCGGGTGCCCTTCTGGCATCTGCCAGAGGCGGCCGACGTGGTGGCCATGTTCCCGGACATCCCCGTGGTGTTGAACCACACGGGCTTCCCGTGGGACCGCAGCGAACAAGGCCTGGCACAGTGGCGCAAGGCGATGGAAGTGATCGCCCGACAGCCGCACGTCTGTCTCAAGGTGTCCGAGTTCGGCCTGAAGGACCAGCCTTGGGACTATGCGTCCAACCGCCGCATCGTGCTCGAGGCCATCGAGATCTTCGGCATCGAGCGCTGCATGTTCGCGTCGAACTTCCCGGTCGCAGGGCTGCGCGTGGACTACGACACGCTGGTGCGCTCGGTCGCTCGCATGGTCAGCGGCTTCAGCGCACAGCAGCAGAAGGCCTTTTTCGTCGGCAACGCAGCGCGCTTCTACCGCCTGGAAGTCGCGGCCTGACAAGCCTGGCAGCGCAGCGCAAGCGGCCTATGATCCGTGCGCTCCCCGACCTCTGATGCCCACGACACCAACCTCATGAGCTACCGCACGCTGATCCAGGCCGCCGAACTGGCCCACCTGCTCAAGGACTCCCCGGCAAGGGTGGCCGTGTTCGACACCAGTTTCGACCTGACCGACCCCGCAGCAGGAGGCCGCAGCTACCGGGCCGGGCACATTCCTGGCGCCCGGTACCTGAGCCTGGACGAGCATCTGAGCGGCTCCAAGACCGGCCGCAACGGGCGCCACCCTTTGCCGGACCGTGAGGCCTTTGCCGCCCAGATGGCCCAGCGGGGTGTGAAGGATGGGGTGCAAGTGGTGGTCTACGACCGGGCTGGCGCGATGTATGCCGCCCGGCTGTGGTGGATGCTGCGCTGGGCCGGACATGAAGACGTGGCGGTGCTGGATGGCGGCCTGTCGGCGTGGCAGGCCCTGGGCCTGCCGCTGGAGACAGATGACGCCGGTGCGGCGCCTTCGGATGCGCTGCCTCTGGACGCGGCATCTTCGCAGCCCCCGCGGCCTGCACGGGCGACCACCGTGGACCGCGACACCCTGCTGCGCAACCTGGGGCATCCCACTCGCCTGGTCATCGACGCCCGCTCGGCTGACCGCTTTCGCGGCGAAAACGAGACCCTGGACCCCATTGGCGGACGCATCCCGGGGGCTCGCAATCGCTTCTTCAAGGACAACCTCGGGTCCGATGGTCGCTTCAAGCCCGCGGAGGTGCTGCACGCCGAGTGGCTTGCCGTGACCGAGGGACGAGCGCCCCAGGAACTGGTGATGCAGTGCGGCTCCGGCGTGACGGCCTGCCACAACCTGCTGGCGATGGCCCATGCCGGCCTGGAGGGCGCGGCGCTGTACCCCGGCTCCTGGAGCGAGTGGTCGGCCTGGCCTGACGCGCCTGTGGCCACGGGCCCGGTCTGAGAAAGCCCTTGCAGCGGCCGCGGGCCAAGGGCCGGCGGGGCTGCAGCGCTGGGACGCGGATCAGTCGCCGAACCGGTCTTCCAGGTAGGCCAGCAGGGTGCGCATGGCCTGCGCCTCGCCACCCACCGGCCGGCCGGGCCGCGCGGCATCGTTCCAGGCAAACAGGTCCAGGTGCACCCAGTCCAGCCCCTCGGGTACGAAGTCCTCCAGGAACAGCGCCGCCGTCACCGCGCCGGCCATGGGGCCGCGGCCCGTGTTGACGATGTCGGCGATATCGCTTTCGATCAGCGGGTGGTAGGGCTTCCACAGCGGCAGATGCCACAGCGGGTCTTCCATCTGCAGCCCGCGGTCCACCAGTTCCCGCGCCAGGTCCATGCGGCGGCAGAACAGCGCGGGCAACTGCGGCCCCAGCGCCACCCGCGCAGCGCCTGTCAGCGTGGCCAGGTCGATCACCAGTTCAGGGTTGCGCTCAGCGGCGTAGGCCAGCGCGTCGCACAGGATCACGCGGCCCTCGGCGTCGGTGTTCCCGATCTCGATGTGCAGGCCTTTGCGCGTCTTGATGACGTCGCCAGGTCGGAAGGCGTTTCCGGACACGGCGTTTTCCACCGCCGGAATCAGCAGTTGCAGGCTCACCGGCAGCTTCAGCGCCATCACCAGGGTCGCCAGACCCAGGGCATTGGCTGCGCCGCCCATGTCCTTCTTCATCCAGCGCATGCCGTCGGCGGGCTTCAGATCCAGACCGCCAGAATCGAAGCACACGCCCTTGCCCACCAGCGTGAGCTTGCGGTGCTTAGGGTTGCCCCAGTTCAACTCGATCAGGCGCGGAGCCCGGCTGGAGGCGCGGCCCACTGCATGCACGGCCGGGAAGCCGCTCTTCAGCAAGGCGTCCCCCACCACCTCGCGGAACTTCGCCCCGTGCGCGCGGGCCACGGCCTTGACCGCAGCCGACAACTCCGCCGGGCCCATGTGCTCGGCCGGGGTGTTGACGAGGTCTCGGGTGGCAGCAATGGCCGTGGCGATCACCAGCCCGCGAGAGGCAGCTTCCGAGGGCGCCATCTGCAGCTCGGCCGCCGCACGCTTGGGTGCCTTGTAGAGGTCAAAGACATAGGCCCCCAGCTCCCAGGACAAGGCCGCGGCCAGCGGGTCGGCTTTGAGCCCTTCCGCGCCCAGGCGGTAGCGTCCCTGCGGCAAGGCCCGCGGCAGCGAAGCCAGGGCGTAGGGGTGATTGGCAGACTTCACCCCCGCCCACACCGCAGCCAGACGACCCTCGGCATCAGGTACCAGGGCGTGGGTGTCCGGCGCCCCGACAAAACCCGTGGTGGCCATCCACTGCCGGGTGGCCGCTGGCAGCCCCTGGGTACTGGACTGGAAGGACGCCGTGTCGACGAGGTGGATGGGCGTGGCCGTGGCCACCGGCTTCTTCAGCTGAACGGTCATGCAGGGTCTCAGGCTGATGGGGATGCCGCTGCGCGCTCCTGGCGCCATTGCACCAGGCGACGCATGTGACGCAGGGAGATCTGGTGCGCGTGGATGAGCCCCAGCGCCCCGCTCTTGTGCAGCTCCAGCACCTTCTCGTCGCTGAGCGCGGCGAATTTCTTCTCATCCACGGCCAGGAAACCGTCCACGGTGAGCGTCTTGCCGTCCGGCAAGGTGGCGTCGAAGCGCATCTCGGTGAGCAGGTCGGCCTTGACCAGGGCGTCGCCAAACAGCCGGGTGCGTTGCACCTCGGCCTCGATCTTCTCCAGCTGGTCACGCACGGCGGTCAGGTGCTCGCTGGGCTGCCCATCCTCGTTGAACAGAGCCGTGCCCTCGCTTTGCGACCAGCCCGACCAGGCCTCGTCGACGACCACGACCACGCGGGTGTCGTCCACCCGCGCGATGCCGAAGGGGTAAGCCTGCAGCAATGCGGGCAGGTAGCTGGCGCGCCAGGTGCCGCCTTGTTCCAGGTACAGGTTCTCCTTCTCGCGCAGGCCGAACACGGCCACGGGTGCGATCTGGCGATTGCCCTGGGGATCGTTGCCCGCATTGACGAAGACGATGGGGTACTCCACGCAGGCGTCACCAAACTCCACCGAAGCGATGAACATCGCGTTCAGCTCCGACGCCACTGACCAGTTTGGTTGGGCGGGGGCAATGCGCCAGCCGCGGTGCGCAGTGGTGTCGACGGCGGCGGCCTTCTTGAACAGGGCGGGATTGATCACTCAGTCTTCTCCTTGGGGTTGGGGTGTGAGGGCGCTGACCAGCACCTTGTCCACGCGCTTGCCGTCGAGGTCCACGACCTCGAAGCGCCAGCCTTCCCATTCCACCGCATCAGCGGTGGCGGGCAGGCGGCCCAGCAAGAGCATGATCATGCCCGCCAGCGTGTTGTATCGGCCCCGGTCCTCTTCGGGAAGCTCCCGGAGGTCCAGGCGGTCCTTCATCTCCGGCACGGGGATCAACCCGTCCATCAGCCAACTGCCATCTTCGCGCTTCACGGCCCAGGCGTCCTCGCCGGAGGGCACCGTGAACTCGCCCGTGATCGCCTCCAGCACGTCGCGCTCGGTGATCAGGCCCTGCACCGCCCCGTATTCGTCCACCACGAACACCAGTTCGCTGGTGGACGCACGCAAATGTTCGAGCAATTCCATGCCCGAGAGCGTTTCCGGCACAAACACGGGCGCCTGCAGGTGGTCCGCCAGGTTCAACGCCTGCCCGCGCACCACGGGCGTCACCAGGCGGTGGGCCGGCAGCACGCCAATCACCTCGTCCAGGCCGCCACGGCACACCGGATAACGCGAGCGACCGTTCTCGGCCATGGTGGCCAGTGTTTCCTCCAGCGGCGCGTTGACATCCAGCCACGCGATCTCCGCGCGCGGCACCATCATCGAGCCGATCTGGCGGTCGTCCAGGCGGAAGACGTTGCGCACCATCTGGTGCTCCTGCGCCTCGATCACGCCAGCGTCCAAACCCTCTTCCAGGCTGGCGGCAATCTCTTCTTCCGTCACGCTGCGGGCCACCTGGCCCTTTAGGCCCAACAGGCGCAGCACCCCTTCGGTGCTGGCCCCCAGCAGCAGCACGAAGGGCCGCGTGGCCGCCGACAGCCAGTTCATGGGGCGCGAGACCAGCCGCGCGACTGTCTCCGGGAACATCTGCCCCACGCGCTTGGGCACCAGTTCGCCGAAGATGATGGTGAGGAACGTGATGATCACCACCACCAAGGCCGTGGCCGTGAGCTGTGCGGCCTGGGCCGTCACCGTGAAGTGTGCGGTGATCCAGGCAGCCAGCGGCGGGGAGAAAGCCGCCTCACCCACGATACCGTTGAGCACGCCGATGGAGGTGATGCCGATCTGCACCGTGGACAGGAACTTGGTCGGGTTCTCGTGCAGGTCCATCGCGGCCTGCGCCCCACCCTCGCCGGCTTCCACCATCACCTGCAGCCGCGCCTTACGGCTGGCGGTGAGCGCCATCTCCGACATCGCAAAGGCGCCGTTCAGGAGGATCAGGAAAACCAGCAGTGCAACGTCCATGCGCGCCGCCCATGCAGGCGGTGGCAGTTCAGGGGCGTCAAGGGTAGCAGAATCTCCCCATGATCCTGCTCATTGGTGACCTGCAAGGCTGCTGCGATCCGCTGGACCGCCTGCTGGCGGAGACGGGCTTTTCGCCGTCGCGCGACCGCCTGGTGGTGCTGGGCGACCTGGTCAACCGCGGGCCCGCTTCGCTGCGGGTGCTGCAGCGCCTGGCGGCGCTGGGGGCCTCGGCGCGTTGTGTGCTGGGCAACCACGACCTGCACCTCCTGGCCGTGGCCCATGGCGTACGCCGCGCCCACCGCAGCGACACCGTGCAGCAGGTGCTGGACGCCCCCGAGCGCGCGCACTGGCTGGATTGGCTGCGCCACCAGCCCCTGGCGCTGACGGAGGCCGGCTGGCTGTGCGTCCATGCCGGCCTGCCGCCGGGCTGGGACGCGGCGCAAGCCCTGGCGCTGGCGGCCGAGGTCAGCACGGTGCTGGCGGGTGACGATCTGCCCGGCTTCCTGGCCACCATGTACGGCAACGAGCCGGCGCGTTGGGACGACGGGCTGCAAGGCGCAGACCGCATGCGCTTCATCGTCAATGCCCTGACGCGCATACGGTTCTGCGCCGAGGACGGTACGCTGGAGTTGCAGACCAAGGAAGGGCTGGCCGCCACCCCCTCCGGGCTGTACCCCTGGTTCGACACGCCCGGCCGGCGCAGCGCCGGGCAGGCCATAGCCTTTGGCCACTGGAGCACCCTGGGCCTGGTGAACCGGCCTGACCTGTTGGGGCTGGACACCGGATGCGTCTGGGGCGGCACTCTCAGCGCTGCGCGCGTGGACGGCGGGCGCCGCGAGCTGCTGCAGGTGCCCTGCCCGCAAGCCCAGGCGCCGGCCAAGGCACAATGAGGCTTGTTCTGGAAGCGTGGCCGAGCGGTTTAAGGCACCGGTCTTGAAAACCGGCGACGGGGGAACCCGTCCGTGAGTTCGAATCTCACCGCTTCCGCCAGGACCACGAACCGCTTTGCGGCGCCAGCATCCCGCATCCAGAACACGTGTTTCGCAGCCTGACAGGGCTGTTCAGCCGGGGGGACGAGGCGGAGCTGGCGACGCGAGCCCGTCCGTAGCTGCATCCACAGAGCCCTACAACGGTTCCTCCGCCATCAGGATCCAGGGAGCACTGGGCTGGATTCGGGCACGCAACATCCAGCGCTCGAAGTCCTCGGCGGGCAAGGGGCGGCTGAACAGGTAACCCTGCATCACATGGCAACCCAGGCTGTGCAGCACCTGCGCCTGCCGCTCGGTCTCCACCCCCTCGGCCACCACGCCCAGGCCCAGGGAACGGGCCAGCGCGATGATGGCCGTGGCCACGGCCTCGCTCTGCGGCGTGCGGCCCAGGTCGCGCACGAAACTGCCGTCGATCTTGAGTTCAGAGATGGGCAGCGTGGTCAGGTACGACAGCGAGGAGTAGCCAGTACCGAAGTCATCGATAGAGATGCGCACCCCAATGTCATTGAGCCGATGCAGCGCGGGAAACACACCCTGCTGGCCCTTCATCAGGCCGGTTTCCGTGATTTCCAGTTGGATGGAGTCCAGGGGCACGCCGCAGGCCAGGGCACTGAGGCGGATGTGGTCCACCAGGTCGGCCCGCTCGAAGAGCCGACTGGGCAGGTTGACCGCAATGGAGTGGCTGAACCCGAATCCATCCCGCCAGGCACGCAACTGTCGGGCGGCCTCACCCAAGGCCCACTTCGACATGGGCAAGATCAGGCCGATCTCCTCGGCCAGCGGGATGAAGTCCCCCGGCGGCACGAGCCGCCCCGCACGCTTCCAACGCATCAGGGCTTCGGCCCCCACCACGCAGCCCTGTTGCACATCCACCTTGGGTTGGTAGTGCAGCACCAGTTCCTGCCGCTCCAGGGCCTTGTACAGCGCTGTTTCGATCGCCAGGCGTTCACGCCCGGAGGTCGCCAGGCTGGGGGCGTACACCGCCGTGGCGTTGCGCCCCGAGGCCTTGGCAGAGTACATGGCCACGTCCGCATTGCGCATCAGGTCCAGCATGTTCAGGCCGTCACGCGGAAAAAGGGCCACGCCCACGCTGGCGGTTACGATGCACTCCTGTCCGGCCACGTAGATGGGCGCCTTCATGGACTCCAGGATGCGGGAAGCCACGTGTTCGGCGTCTTGTTCACTCGCCACCTCGGGCAGGAGCGCCACGAACTCGTCACCCCCCAGCCTGCCCACGGCTTCCAGCGTTCGGTGGGCACGGTTGCTGCCGGTCTCTGCGGCCACCTCGGTGACCTGTTCGCTGTGACGCACGCATAAGCGCAAGCGCTTGGCCACCTCGGCCAGGAGTTCGTCTCCAGCGGCGTGGCCCAAGGTATCGTTGATGACCTTGAAACGGTCCAGGTCGATGAGCAACAGGCTGCACAAATGGCCTTGGCGCCGAGCGTGCTCCAGCGCTCGCTCGGTACGCCACAGCAGTTGCCTGCGGTTCGGCAGCCCGGTGAGGGAATCGAAGTTCGCCAGGTGGCGGATCTTGTCCTCTGCTGTCCGCCGGTCGGTCACGTCCTGCACGACACCGGTGTAGTTGCCGCTGAGACCAGGGCCCTCACTGTCAGGCTCGGCCTCCAGATGGATGACACGGCGCCGTCCATCAGGGAGTTCGATGGCCACGTCCGTTGCCAGCACAGAGCGGTGGGTATTGAACGTACCCAGCATGCTCAGCAGGGCGTGCCGGTCTGTACGCGGCACCATCCGGATCAGGCCCCGCAGCCCAATGGCGGCGCCGGGGGCCAGCCCGATCACGGGGTAGGCTTCCGCAGAGAGCTCGAGCCGGCCTTCCCAGCGCCCGGGTACGGGGTGCCAGTCGAAGCTGCCCATGCGCGCCAGGTCCAGGGCGCGCGCCAGGCGGGCACGGCTGCGCAGCAACTCCTGCCGGGTGCGGGAGGCCCGCAGCAGGTACCGCAGTCGCCCTTCAAGCAGGCTCCACTGCGGCGTCTTCACGAAAAAGTCGGTGGCGCCCGCGCGGTAGGCCCGGTTGATCGAATCGTCGTCGTCCAGGCCGGTGAGCATCAGCACCGGCACGTGTTCCAGGGCCGGCAGGGCCCGCAGCCGCTCGCACGTTACAAAACCGTCCAGGTCCGGCATCAGGGCGTCCAGCACCACGATATCGGGTATCGTCGTGCGCAGGTACCCTAGCGCAGCACGGCCCGTGGAAAACTGGGTGACCACGAACCCGCGGCCCCGCAACGCCATGGCCGTCACCATGAGGTTCACCTCGTCGTCGTCGACGAGCAGAACCGAGGGCGAAGCCTCGAGGAGCGTGTCTTCCGAAGGGGCGGATGCGGCTGTCACGGCAATCGCGTCATGAACCCATAAGCATAGCCCCAACTTGAGCCGCCGCCCAGGCATCTCTCGCCGAAAGCTTGAAACGGTGAGCATTGACCGCGGTACTGCGTGTCAGATGCGCAAGCCGCCCCGGGTCCTGGGCTGTCCGTAAAATCACTGCCCATGAGGACGCGCCTGCTGCAGCCCGGTCGGGTCGCCACTGTGGCGGGCTGGGGAGCCACGCTGGCCACGGCCTTTGCGCCGTTGACAACGGCGGCTCAGCCGCAAACCGCTGTGGTCACCTCCGGCCCCTGGCTGCTGGCCGTTGTTCTGCTGGTGCTGGCAGTGGTGGTGGGCTTGGCCTGCGCACTGGGATACGCCTGGGGGCGGAAGGTGTCGGCCTCGAAGGCCACTGTGCACGCAGGTGACCCCAGCCGCCCGGGCGATCCTCCCCGGCAGGGCCTGGTTTCCAGCCCCGTGCACACCGCAGCTCAGGAATTCACGACTGCTGACGTCACATCGCCTGCGGTGGCAGGACCAGAGCCCACGCCCACGCCCGCGCCCGCCCCGGCACCAAACCCGGATGAAGCCCTGTCCTTCAGCTACACGGTGTCTCACGATCTGCGGGCGCCCGTGAGGGTGGTGGACGGTTTTGCCCGCATCCTGAAGGAAGACTACAGCCGGCAGATGGACCGCATCGCCAACGACCATCTGGACCGTATCCTGGCAGCTGCGTCGCGCATGAACGCGATGATCGACGCCATGCTGTCGCTGGCACAGTTGACCAGCCAGCCCCTGGCCCGGCAGCCGGTGAACCTGAGCCAACTGGCGACCTACATCCTGGAAGACCTTCGCCGCGCACAGCCTGAACGCGCGGTCCAGGCGGACATCGAGCCCGACCTCCAGGTGCTGGGTGACCCCACCTTGATGCGGCAGTTGATGGAAAACCTGCTGTCCAACGCCTGGAAGTACACCGGCAAGACCGCGTGCGCCAGCATCCGGGTGCGGGCGATGCAGCAGGAAGGTCAACGTGTCTTCGAGGTGAGCGACAACGGCGCGGGCTTCGACATGCGGTCTGCCGAACGGCTGTTCGGCCTGTTCCAGCGACTGCACAGTGCGAACGACTTTCCGGGCACAGGCGTAGGCCTGGCATCGGTGCAGCGCATCGTGCGCCGCCATGGCGGGGACGTCTGGGCCGAATCGAAGCCGGGTCAGGGCTCGAGCTTCTGCTTCACGATCAAGACCTGAAGACCACGGGCTTTGGGCGGCCCAGCCGTCCTAGGCTTCTCGCGTGGCGGCCAACTCTTCCACCGCCAGCACCACCCGCTGCGCCTGCGCGGCAACGGAACGCTTCTCGGCTGCGGCCAACTTGCGCAGCCGCGCAAGGGCTTCAGCCCGGCTGAGCGAAAAGCGGTGCATCAGCACCCCCAACGCCAGCGGCACCAGAGCCTCCAGGACAGACGCCTCGTCGGCCGGTTCCTGGGGTAACGGCTGCGCCTGGGCCTGTTCGGCCGCCTTCATCTGCTGGGCACGGGCGTAGGCCGCATCGATGGTGGGCACGATCTGCCCGACTTCCAGCGGCTTGACCAGGTAGGCCAGTGCCCCCAGCGCCTTGACCTTGGCCACGGTCTGCTCATCTGAGAACGCCGACAGGAAGACAAAGGGGGTGTGCCCCACCTCCCGCAAGTACTGCGCCACATCGAAGCCGGTCTTGCCCTCCATGCGGATGTCCAGCAAGGCAATGTCCGGTCGGTGCTGGCGCGCCAGCAGGATCGCATCGTCACCATTGTCAGCGTCAATGACTTCGTAGCCCGCCTGCGACAACCCATGGGTCACCATCGCGAGCACCAAGCGGTCGTCGTCTACGACGAGGATCTTTCCCTTTGCGGCCATGACGGAATTATCCTCTTCCAGGCGCGACCGGCAGACCCGGCCCGGCCGGTATCGTGGCTTGCGAAGGATCAGCCATCTTTGCGCACCGCGGGCGGGCGCAGCAACACCCGGGCCACCACCTCGGCACCGTCCTGCGTCAGGGTGAACTCCGCCGCACGCCGCGGCAGCAGGGCACGCACCAGCCCCAGACCGCTGGCGCCAAAAGGGACGCTGGCGAGATCAAACCCTTCACGCAGGACACCCCTGCTGACGATCTCCAGCGTGACGTCGGCTGCTGCAGCACGCAAGCGGCAGGTCACCGGGTCCTTGGCCCCGTGCTTGATGGCGTTGGTCAGCAATTCGTTGGCGGTCAGGGCCACGGGAATGGCCTCGGCCTCGGGCAGACGCCAGCGCTCAGGCTCGGCACCTTCGATCTGAACCTCGATGGGGTGATGAAAGGTCTTCTGCACCGCCGTGGCCACGGCCTTGAGCAGGCCGGACAGCACCACCGGGCCGCTGGAGCCCACCTGCAGGCCGTAGACCTGGGCGATGGCCTGCAACTGGCCCACGGCGTCCGAGAGGATCGGGGCCACCTCAGGGAAGCGGGCCGATGCCTGCTGCAGCAGACCGGCCACGCCTTGAAGATTGTTCTTGATGCGGTGGTGCACCTCCTGCACCAGCATGCCGCGCTGCGCGATGGCCGCGTCGAAGCGTTCCTGCTCGGCTGCCCGCAGGTCCGTCACCTCGGTGGCCACCAGCAGGATCTGTCCTTGCGCCGAGTCTTCGTGGGCACTGGCCGACACCAGGCGCATATCCCACACCCGGCTGTGAGAGCCGTCGGCCGCCGCCCGAACCACCTCCCGGCGCACCCCCGTGGGGAACTCCGCGGCCAGCTCCAGGTTGGCCATCAGGCTGGCACCCGGCTCGGCCGCCGGCAGGGCGGCGATCCACTGCTCAGGCGTGCGGCCCAGCAAGGTGTCCATCGCTGCGCCCAGGAAGTCCTCCGCCAGGTGATTCATCTGCTGCAGTCGGCCAGAGGGCCACTCGAACAGGGCCATGGCCATGGGGGCGATCTCCAGCATGCGCTGCAACGAGACCTGGGCGCGGGCTCCCAGCAATGCCGCCTGTTGGGCCTGCGGGTCTTCCGGTGGCGGGGCCAGGCACAGCAGAACCTGCGGTGCAGTCGAGGCGTCCTGCACCGCCAGGGCGCCCCACAGCCGCAAGGTGCACGCGCTGCCATCGGCACGCTGCCATCGGCCCTGCCCTGCCACCACCGTGGCCGGCGCCCCGGCTGCCAACACGCGGTCATGCAGCTCGCAGAGGTCGGTGAACACGGTGCCAGCGGACAGCGGGGCATCGTGCAAGGCCATGCCGACCAGGGCCTGCGGCACCATGCCCAACAGCGCCGAGGCGGTCTCGTTGGCCTCGACGATCAAGCCATGCCGGACCCTGAGCAACCCCAGCCCCGCCGAAGACACAAGCGAAGTCAGGGCGTCTGCGCGGGTCATCTGCGATGCGGCCGCTCAGGCCTCGAGCCTGCGTGCGGCGGCCAGGGCGGCCATGACCGCACGGTTCACATCGTGCTGCGCGATCATCAGGCCGTCCGCCGCCTCGCCAATCTCGGCAAAGGAGGCCTGTTCGATCGCCGCCAGCAGGTTCAGGTGCCGTGCGTAAGGTCCGGCCGGGCCCGTGATCGAAGCCCGGACCCGCGCCGGCATGGGCACCAGGTCCACGAGGTCCTGGACGGCCAGCCCGGCCATCCTGTCGAGCAAGGACAGCACGCCGCAGATGAACATCTCGTCTTCGAGGTCTTCCTGGCCCGCCGCCCGCGCCAAGGCGGCCATCGCCAGGCCGCGGCGCAGCGCCAATTGCGCCAGGGGACGGGCCTGCATACCGGGCACGGACCACACCAGCAGCAATGCCAGCCAGCGCGTCATCCGCCCTGGGCCCAGCAACAGGAACGCGTGCGTGAAGCTCGGCACCTCCACCCGCCAGCCGAAGGCCGGGGAGTTGAGAAGCCGCACGAAGCGGGCGGCCAGCGCGGCATCCGACTGCATCAGCGCCTGCATGCGCTCGAAAGACCCCTTGCCCTGGGCCAGTTGCATCAACTCGATGATCACGCGCAGCTCAGGCGCCAGGCCCATTCGGCCAGGCATGACTTCGTCGTCGGCCGGCAGCCCCAGCACCCCAAGGGCGCCTGACGCGAAGGCCAGCTCCAGTTCGGCAGTGGTGCGCACACCCTCGATGTAGGTGTCCAGCTTGCGGGGGCCGTTCGACGCCGGGCGATCGATGCCCAGGTCTTCGTCGGCGGCATCGACGATCAGCGCGCGAAACGACTCCAGCAGCGGTTCCGGCAGGCTGGACACCGCCCACCCTTTGGCCACGAGGGAAACCTGCTTTGCATGCAGGTCCCGGAAACGCCCTGCCCGGTCGGCACCCGAGGTCATGAAGGCCGGCAGTTCCAGCCCGAAGCGGGGCGGGGGATGAAGCCCCATGAGGTCGTCCAGCAGCGATTCGCTGACGATGTTGAGCAACACCTGCAGGGGCGCGCCGGTCTTGGGCGGCTGTTCGGCCGGGAAAGCCTGCACCAACCACCTCAAAAGATCGACTGCATCCAGGCGCATCTGGGACTGGTCAGGCATCAACGCCAGCTGCAGACCGCGGACCTGGCCACCACCTCCCACGATGGGGGCGTAACCCAGGAGGATCTGGCCCAACAGGGGAGAGTCTTGCATGGAGGCCGCAGGCGGTTTGTGCCACACCCGCCTAGGGCAGGGTCAGCGGATGTACTCGAACAGCGACAGCCTTTGCACCATCGAGTACGCCTTGAGCGCTGAATCGTAACTGGTTTGCCGTGCCTGGAACTCCGAGACCGCGGCGGCCATGTCCACGTCTTCCGCAGCAGAGCGCTGCGTCTGCGCGGCCAGCCGGCCGTCGGTCAGGCGGTCGTCTGTCCATTCGGCCTGCTCCATGCGCCAGCCCAGCTGTCCACGTGTGGACGTCACCACGCCCAGGGTGGAGTCCAGGTCTCGCAGGCCGCTGGCCACGGTCTGGGCCACCTGTGCCCCCGTTCTGCCGCCCGACTCCAGGTCCGCGATCAGCCCATCCACCACGGCAAAAGGCGAGAGGCTCTTCGCGGAGGGCTCGATGTTGAAGAGGTCCTTTCCGGGAACCGGCGTGCCGGTCAGCGTGACGGACAGACCGTCGAATTGCAGAGCCTGCCCGGAGACGTAGGGCAAGGTCTGCACGTTGCCGTCGTCGTCTTCCACCGACACTGTGAAGCCAGCCGAGGCGCTGCCCGTGAAGCTCAGCTCGTAGCCCAGGCCCGTCAAGGCCGATGGCGTGACCACCTGACCCGCGTTGATCCACATCCGGGTGTCATGGGCCGGGGCCACCGCGCCCGCATAGGACGTGGCGAACACGCCGTTGCCCGTGGGCGCCTGCATCCAGGTGGCGGCGCCGTCCAGGTACAGGGGCAGTTCTTCCGTCGCCGTGGCGGCCATGCCCCCAGGCACTCCCTTGAACTCGATCCCCGCGGCGCCCTGCACGAAAGGAGCCCCCGTTCCGCCCTGACCCGCGAACAGATACCCGCCCAATCCGTCCTGCTGGTTCGCGATGCCCAGCAACTGCTCGCGCAACCCGCGCAGCTCAGCGGCGATGGTCTTGCGGGTGGCATCGCCAGTGGCGCCGTTGCCCGCCTGCACCACCAGCTCACGCATGCGCTGCATGATGCCCAAGGCATCGCCCAGTGCCGATTCGGCCTGCGCCATGGTCTGCTGGCTGGCCTCCATGGAGCGCTGGCGCGCTTCCAGGCGTGTGTCCTGCGCCAGGGCGCGCTCTGCACGGGCGGCCTGCACGGGGTCGTCGCTGGCACGCGTGATCCGCTTGCCGCTGACCAACTGTTCACGAGAAGTCTCCAGCGACTGCTGGCGCTTTTGAATCAGGTCGATGGACCGGTCAAATTGGGTGGCGGTGGCGATCCTCATGGAGCGTTCATCCCGGGTTCATCAAGCCGTGGTCTGCAACAAGGTGTCGAAGATGGACTGCGCCACCTGCAGGACCTTGGCGGAAGCCTGGTAGGCCTGCTGCGACTGAATCAGCCGAGCGGCCTCCTCATCGAGGTTGACACCGTCCACGGCGGTTCGGCGCAGTTGCAACTGGTCGGCCACGGCAGTGGAAATCCCGGAGGCGGTGGCGGCCCCCTGGACACGTGTGCCGATGTCGGTGATGCCCGCTGCGTAGGCATCGGTGATGGTGGAGCCTCCCTGGCCCGTGCCCGATCGGCCCACGAAGGCCGTGTCCGCCAGGGCCGCCAGGGCCAGGGCGTTGCCATTGTTCTGCTGGGTCTGGGTGGTGGCGGAAAGGACGAAGCCATCGCCGGCAAATCCCGTGGTCACATCCGGGGGCTTGGGCTGGCCCGTGATCATCAGGTCCACGCCCCCCAGGGTGAGGGCCTGGCCTGGTGTCCAGGTCAAGGAACTGGTGCCGTTCACCGGGGGGGTGACGCTTACTGTCGTAGGACCGGTGAAGCGAAGCACCACGCTGGAGGTCTGAACCGCCAGCACCAGATCGGAGCCGGGCTGGAGCACCTTGAGGCTGGTCAGGGCACCGGTGCCCTTGTTGCCTGCTTCCACTTTGGACACCACGGGCGAAGCCGCGGCAATGCCGTCGGTGTGCGCCAGTTCACGCCGCATCAGGCCCGCCGCGTAAGTCACGGGCTGCAACAGGAATCGATCCTGCGTGTTCAGGGCGCCCAGGCCGGCGAGCGTGAAGCCCAGGCCGGCAGCCTGGGACTGCGGGATCGACGGGCCGCCGCTGGAGGGGGTCAGGATCCAGTCGCTGCTGGCCGTGTCGTAGGTCAAGCTGTACTCGGCGGCCTGCAGCTTGGAGGGATCGGTGATGGTCAGCGTGGGCACCGCAGCACCCTGGTTGGTGCTTGCGGCGCGCACCATCGTCAATGCGCCGGTAGCCGAGGTGTCGTGGAAGTCGAAGAACAGGTCTCCACCGGTCTGCCCCCGCAGATCCAGGCCCATCGCCTGCTGGCGGTTCACCATGCCCGCCAGCGCCGCAGCCATCTGCCCCATCCGGTTACGGGCCAGCACCAGGTCCTCGTTCTGGAACTTCAGCATGCCGGCCATGTCGCCGCCAGCCAACAAGTCGCTGTCGATCAGCCGCGCGCCGGCCTTGTCGTTGAAGGCCAGCGCCTTGCGCGAAGGGTCCGCCGGATCGGCCGCCACGGAGAGCTTGCCGGCGGAGTTCCCGATGACCAGGGCACGGCCGTCGCCCACAAAGACGGTCACCGTCTGGTCTGGCCCGGTCAAGGTCTTGACCTGGATCTTCTCGCTGATCTGCGCCAACAGGCGATCGCGCTCGTCCAGCAACTCATTGGGAGCGCCCTGCGAGCTGGATGCCCCGGCGATCTTGCTGTTGATCTGCGCCAGCCCCTGCGCCAGGGCATTGACCCGCTGCACGCCGTCGCTGAGCGAGGCGTTGACATCAGACTGCAAGGCATCCAGTTGCCGAGAAGCTTGGCTGAAGCGTTGCGCCACCTCGTCGGCGCGCGCCAGCACCGCCTGGCGCAGACCTTGGTCACCAGGTTGGCTGGCCAGGTCGGTCATGGCGTTGAGAAACTGGCCCGCGGCGAAACCCACGCCTTTTTCGCCTGTGAGGAAGACCTCCTCCAGCCGCTTCAGGGCATTCAAGCGCGCCTGGTCCATCTGTGCCGTGGACTGAGCGCCTGCGGCCTCACGGGTCAGGAACTGGTCGTGTGCCCGCGTGACCCCTTTGATGTCGACACCACGGCCGATGTAGCCGCCGCCAGCGAATTGCGACGCCGCTGTGGAAAGTTCCACGCGCTGGCGCGAATAGCCCTCGACGTTGGCGTTGGCGATATTGTTGCCCGTGGTCTGCAAGGCCACGTAGTTCGCGGCCATGGCACGCGAACCGATGGACAGCAGGTTGAAGGCGCTCACGTCTCAGATTCCTCAGGCCACGGCGCGCTGCAGACGCAGGGTGGTGTTGATGACGCGCGAGAGCTTGTCGGCATAGGCCGGGTCGGTGGCGTAGCCGGCCCGCTGCAGGCCTTGGGCAAAGGCCGTGGCGTCCTGGCCGCGGGCCACCACCTGCGCGTAGCGCGGGCTGTCCTTGATGAGCCTGGCGTAGTCGGCGAACGATTCCTCGTAGCTGCCATAGGCGCGGAACTGCGCCTTCACGCGCTGCGGCTTGCCGTCGACAAACTCGGTGGTCCAGACCTCAGCGGTCGGGCCCTTCCAGTTGCCGCCAGCCTTGATGCCGAACAGGTTGAAGGCAGGGCTGCCGTCCGCGTGGCGGATTTCCTTGCGGCCCCAGCCCGTCTCGAGCGCAGCCTGGGAGATCATGAACTCGGCGGGGATGCCGGTCTTGTGCTGCGCGGCCTTGGCCGCCTGCGTGTGGTGCTGCACGAAGGTGGCCGCGGCCGTCTGCGGCACGCGAACTTCGGGCGCCGGCTGCGCGGCGGACTGCAGGGGAGCGGGCGTGGGATTGGCCTTCTCGGCGCGCGGGATGGGGCCTGGGGTGAGACCCATCTGCCGCTCCAGCTGCTTGGCGATGATGTCCGACAGCCCACCCGGCAGGCCGGACATTCGGGTGGCCAGCTGGCTGTCCAGCATGTCCACGCCCAACTTGGAGCCTTCATTGTCGAACATGCCGGTGGCCATGGTGGAGGCGCGCATGCTCTTCATCAGCTCCTGCATGAAGAGCGACTCGAAGGCCTTGGCGGCCTCGCGCGCGGCACCCTTGGGGTCGGCGCCGGCCTTGAAACGCAGTGCGTCCAGCGAGCGGACATCGGCGCTCAGGGTGTTGGAGGGAGCCAGGGCCATGATGTGTCCTCGCGACCTGTGGATCTCAGATGACCTCGATCTCGGCCTGCAACGCTCCCGCCGTGCGCATGGCCTGCAGGATCGCGAGCAAGTCCTGTGGCGTAGCACCCAGTGAATTGAGCGCGCGCACCACATCGGCCAGCTTGGCCCCCACGGGCAGCTGCATCAACGCCCCACCCTGCTGGGTGATCGTGATGTCGGTCTTTTCCGTGACGGTGGTCTGGCCTTGAGAGAAGGGCGCCGGTTGGCTGACCTGCGGGGTCGAGCTGATGGTGACCGACAAGCTGCCATGGGCCACCGCACAGGCCCCGAGCGTGACGCTCTCGTTCAGCACCACGGAGCCCGTGCGCGCGTTCAGCACCACGCGGGCCGCTGGCTTGGCCAGTTCGATGCGCAGGTTCTCAATGTCGGCCAGGAAGCCGATGCGCTCGCCCGGGTCGGCAGGCACGGCCACGGACACGGTGCGCCCGTCTCGGGCCATGGCCACACCCGCGCCCTTGGCGGCGTTGATGGCCTGCGCCACGCTGCGAGCGGTGTTGAAATCGGCCGCATTCAGGCCCAGCTGGATGGAACTGCCTTCCAGCAAGGGGGTGGGCACCGAGGCTTCGACCGTGGCGCCCTCCGGGATACGGCCGGCCGACAGGTGATTGATCTGGACCTTGGAGCCGCCTGCCGAGGCGCCCGCCCCGCCGACGATCAGGTTGCCTTGGGCCATGGCATAGATGCGGCCATCCGCCCCCTTGAGCGGCGTGGCAATCAGCGTGCCCCCGCGCAGGCTCTTGGCGTTGCCCAGCGAGGACACGTTGATGTCGATGGTCTGGCCCGGCTGGGCGAAGGCCGGCAGCTGCGCCGTGACCATCACCGCCGCCACGTTGCGCAGCTGCATGCTGGCGCCTGCCGGCACCGTCACACCCATCTGCTGCAGCATGGCCTGCAGGCTCTGCGTGGTGAAAGGAGTCTGTGTGGTCTGGTCACCCGTACCGTCCAGGCCCACCACCAGGCCGTAGCCTGTCAGGGCGTTGCTGCGCACGCCCTGAATCGCCGCCACTTCCTTGATGCGCGTGGCCTGCGCCTGAACCGGCCACAGCACGGCCAGGACGAGTACCCAGGCCAGAAAGCACGCCCACGCGAGCCGTACCGAGCCAGGCCGGAGTTCGAAGGATTGCGGGTGGTGGTGCATGGCGAGGGCTTGGATGAGGGGATCGGTGGGGCCAGCCGGGAACCTGGCCCTGTCGGCCGATTCTGTGGAAACTTCAGATCGGGAGGACGTTCAAGAAGAACCGGGAAAGCCAGCCAATTCGGTTGGCCTCGGCGGCCGGGCCTCGGCCGCGGTGCTGCACCCGCACATTGGCCACCATGCCGCTGGCCACCATGTTGCCGGGCTGGATGGTGCGCGGGTCCACCTGGCCGGAAAAGCGCAACACGTCCACGTTGTCGTTGACCCCGATCTGCTTCTCACCAGCGATCTGCAGGTGTCCGTTGGGCAGCACACCCGTGACGATGACCGTGATGACGCCGGAGAAGTCGTTGGTGTTCTCCGTGGCCCCCTTGCCAGCGAAGGCGCTGTTGGAAGACCCTGAGACCGAGGCGCGGTCCAGCGGGTTGGGCTTGAACAGGGGCACCGCCTTGAGGGCGCCCTCCAGGCTGCCACTCTTGTCCACGGAACTGTTGCTGGACTGGCTGGCCGACACCTTTTCCACGATGTTGATGGTGAGCGAGTCGCCCACCAAGCGCGCACGATGGTCCTCGAACAAGGGCCGGTACTGCGACATCTGGAAGATCGACCCGTTGGTGGGCGGTGCCTGCACCGTCGGCATGGCCTGCACGGGGCGGGTGTCGGCCAGGTCGACCTTGGGTGGCGCGTTGAAGGTGGCACATCCCGTCATCACCAAGAAGACGACCCCCATCGCCAGCAGGGTGACACAACGCACCAGCCCCGCGGCCCGTGAATACCCGTCAAGGACGGTGAAGCGATTCTTCGTCATGGAGCGGCTCCGGGTCACAGCTGCGACAGCTTCTGCAGCATCTGGTCACTGGTCTGGATGGACTTCGAGTTCATCTCGTAAGCGCGCTGAGTGGCGATCATGGACACCAGTTCCTCCACCACGTTCACGTTGCTGCCTTCCACGAAGCCCTGGCGCAGCGAGCCGAGGCCGTTCGTGCCCGGGGCGCCTGCGTTGGCCGTGCCTGACGAGGCAGACTCGGCAAACAGGTTGCCGCCCAAGGGGTCCAGGCCGCCCGGGTTGACGAAGGTGGCAATCTGCAGCTGCCCCACCGATTGGGGTTGCGGCTGGCCCTGCAAGGTCACGCTCACCGTGCCGTCCTTGGCCACCGTCACGCTGCGCGCGGCCGCGGGGATGGTGATGCCGGGCTGCACGGTGTAGCCCGCACTCGTGACCAGCTGCCCATTGGAATTGAGCTGCAAGGCGCCATCACGTGTGTAGCCCGTGGTGCCATCGGGCAGTTGCACCTGGAAGAATCCCGCGCCCTCGATGGCCACATCGAACTGCCCCGAGGTCTGGGCCAGCGTGCCTTGCGAGAAGTTGCGCGTCGTGGCCGCTGCACGCACACCCAGGCCGATCTGCAGGCCTGCAGGCAGCTGGCTCTGCTCGGACGTGGCGGCACCCGTCTGGCGCAGGTTCTGGTACATCAGGTCTTCGAACACCACGCCCGAGCGCTTGTAGCCATTGGTGGCCACATTGGCGAGGTTGTTGGCGATGGCGTCCAGCTTGGTCTGCTGGCCCTCCATCCCGGTCTTCGAGATCCACAGTGATCTGATCATGGTCGGCCCTCCTGTCAAGGCGTGGAACCGATGATCTGCCGAACTTGAGGGTCGCCATAAGCGGAAAAGGGGCCGCAAAAGGCCCCTTTTCCAGCGCCGTGTGAACCTTACTGCGGCGCCAGCAGCTTGGTGGCCGACTGCTCCTTCTGCTCGGCCGTCTGCAAGGCCTTCATCTGCTGCTCGAACTGGCGCGCCGCCGAGATCATGGCCACCATCGATTCGACGGCGTTCACGTTGGAGCCCTCCAGCGCGCCGCTTTGCACGCGGGCGGTGGGGTCGGCCCCCAGGTCCCCCTCGGCGGCGCGGAACAGGCCGTCCGTGCCTCGCTGCAAGGGCGCCTCGGGCGTGACGAGCTTCAGCCGCCCCAGCGGCTGCGGCCGCTCCCTGCCCACCTTGGCCGACACCGTGCCATCAGAGGCCACCTCCACCACGGCGTTGGCGGGAATGGTCAACGGACCACCGTCACCCACCACCGGCCGGCCCTGCACATCGGTCAGCACGCCTTCGGCGTTGACCTCCAGCGCCCCGGCGCGGGTGTAAGCCTCGGTACCGTCCAGCGCCTGCACGGCCAGCCAGCTGTTGCCCTTGACGGCCACGTCCAGTGGCCGCCCGGTGGTCTGCACCGTGCCTGGCGCGTTGCTGTAGCCCACGGTGGACTCCAGCGCGTACACCCGACTGCTGGCGCCGTCGCCCCGTACAGGTACGGCACGGAATGCGGCCAGCTCGGCCCGAAAGCCGTTGGTCGAGACGTTCGCCAGGTTGTGGGACACCACCTCCTGGCGGTGCATGGTGGCCTTGGCGGCCGCCATGGACAGATAGATCATGCGGTCCATCAGACCCTCTCAACTCTTGTTGCTCAGCCCTTGGCGCGTAAGCCCCGCATCAGCGCATGTTCAGGAAGGTCTGGGTGACCTGGTCCTGGGTCTTGATGGACTGCGCGTTGGCCTGGTAGGTACGCTGCGCGGTGATGAGGTTCACCAGTTCGGCCGTCAGGTCGACGTTGCTTTCTTCCACCGCGCCGGCCACGATGTCGCCCAAGTTGCCGGTACCGGGCACGTCCATCACCTTGGAACCGACGGCTTGGGTCTCCTTCCACGCGTTGCCGCCCACCGACTGCAAGCCCTGCGGGTTGCGGAAGCTGGCAACCGCCAACTGGCCCGTGGAACGGTCCTGACCGTTCGTGTACTTGGCGGTCAGGACGCCACGCTCATCAAAGGAGAAACCGCTCAGGGAACCCACACCATAACCGTTCTGCTCCAGCTTGCTGATGGTGTAGTCGCCGGCTTGCTGGCTTGCGCCACCCAAATTCAGCGTGACATCAGCGAAGTTGTAGGTCAGCCCCTTAGCTGTCACATCAGCGGTGTTCAGGGCGTGTTTCAGGAAGGGACCAGCAATAGACAGCCGAGACAGTTCATTAGCTGCTTCAGTCTTCACCTGCCATGTGGGAGGTACCGTGTTTGGTACTACTTGCACTACTTCCTTAGGGGGTTGAGCACCATCCGCACTGTCGAAGCGGATGGTGCTTATCGGCCGCGGGTTAGCGACCGGGGTTGCAAGCAAGAGTGGATTGCCATTTGTGTCAAGCTTCGGGGAACCGTCAGCATTGATATCGAGGTTGTTGGACGGTACGTTCTGACCGTTGGCCGTGACGTACACACCCCACGTGTTCACGTCGATCTTCTTGTAGAAGGTACTGATCTCCACCGACTGTCCCGCCTCGTCAAACACCTTGACCGACGCCGAGTAATTGAAGCTGTTACCGTCGTTCTGGTTGAAGTTGGCGACAGACTTCTTCTTATCCGACCCATCCAGGTTGAGCGACATCGTCACTTCCTCGGTCTGCTTCTGCGACAAGCGCGCGTCGGGGATCTTCAGTTCCTGCAACTGGCCCTTGCGAATCGCCCCGGTCTCGTCAGCACCAAAACCCAGCAGCCGCGCACCGTCGTTCGTCACGATCCAGCCGTCCCGGTCGGTCTTGAACTGGCCGTTGCGGGTGTAGAGCGTGGTCTTGGTTGCCTCCTGGCCGCTCTCCTGGTTGGACACCTGGATCTGGAAGTAGCCTTCGCCGTTGATCGCAAGGTCCAGGTTACGGCCGGTGGTGGAAATACTGCCCTGGGTATGGTCCTGGGTCACCGCTGCCAGCGCCGAGCCGATACCGGCGCTTCGCGAGCCGCCGGCAGCTTCCGCGTACAGGTCCGAGAACTCGGCCCGGGAGGATTTCGCGCCAATCGTGTTGGCGTTGGAGATGTTGTTGGCAATCACCTCCAAGTTGGTGGCGGCGGCGCTCAGACCAGACAAACCTTGTTGAAAACTCATGATGGCTCCTGTAGTGACAGTGGGTTAGGGACAACAGACCGGCATCAGGCCCAGTCCAGTTCAGAAGACAGCGCCGGGTCAGGACCAGGCCTTGACGTTGTTCACGGGCGTGGTGCCCTGGCGGGCAAGCTGCAGCACCAGACCGTCAGGCCCGGCAGTGACCGCCATCACCCGGTCGGCCGCCTGCGGGCTGGCCTGGATCACCTGCTTTCCGGACGACGCGTTGACGCGGAAGCTCAGGCCCGACGGGTTCGTGCCCTCGGGCACCGTCCACTGGAAGGTCCTGCGGCCCGAGGCCTGGGCACCCAGGTCGAGGTTGCCGATCACCGTGCCGCCAGCCGAAAGCACGTCCACGCTCACGGCGCTGGCTGCGCGGGGAAGATCGAAGGCCCCAACGCCCTTGCCGGCCTCGACTGAAAGCCCGCTTCCGGCGGTCCAGACCTGACGGCCCACCATGCCAGCTCCCTGCAGCGTCTGGGAACTCATGAGCTGCGTGGACAGTCTGTCCGACATGGCACCCACAGACGTGTTGAGCTTCTCGATGCCCGCCACGGTATTGATCTGCGCCATCTGGCTGGTCAGCTGGGCGTTGTCCATGGGGTTCATGGGATCCTGGTTCTTCAGCTGTGTGACCAGCAGCTTGAGGAACCGGTCACCCGACTCTTCGTTGCTGGTGGCAATCGAGCTCGCGGATCCGCTGGAACCAGCAGGTGCAGCGGTGGAAGAGGAAACGGCAGGCACGGTACTCATGGGTGTCCTTGGGCAGGTTCAGGGCGCAGGGCAGAAGGTGAACAGGCGGTGCGACCGTCACTGCCCCATCTGCAAGGTCTTGAGCAACAGGCTCTTGGCCGTGTTCATCACCTCGACGTTGTTCTGGTACGAGCGAGAGGCTGAAATCATGTTCACCATCTCCTCGACGGCGCTCACGTTGCTGAAGGTCACGTAGCCCTCGCCGTCGGCCGCAGGGTGCTTGGGGTCGTGAACGCGTCGCCCGGGCGACTCGTCCTCCCGCACCGTGCTCACCCGCACGCCGGCGGAGCTTTCCGAGCCCAGCGCGCCACCGGCCCCCATCAGTTCGGTCTGGAACACCACCTGGCGCGCCTTGTAGGCCTTGCCGTCGGGGCCTGCCACGGTGTCGGCATTGGCCAGATTGGAGGCCACGACGTTCAGGCGCTGGCTCTGCGCGCTGACCGCGCTGCCTGCCACGTCAAAGATACGGAACATGCTCATGCTTCAGTCTCCTCAGCCTGCGGTGTGGCTCTTCATCGAATCGAGCATGGTGCGCACACTGCCATTGATGAAGCGCAGCGTGGACTCGTACTTGACCGTGTTGTCCGCGAAGCTCGCGCGCTCGCGGTCCATGTCCACGGAGTTGCCGTCCAGATTGGTCTGGGCCGGCAGGGCATAGCGCAACATCGCGCCGCTGCGCCGGCTGGCATCGGTACCAGCTTGCTTGGAGGTCGCCTCCCGCAGCGCCTTGCCGAAGTCGAAGTCCCGTGCCACATAGCCCGGGGTGTCAGCGTTGGCGATGTTGCTGGCGATCATGCGCTGCCGCTCGGCCCTCATGACAAGGGCTTCGGTCTGGAAGTTCAGCGAGTCGGTCAGTCGTCGGATCATCTTGTGGCCCCCTTCAGCTTGGGCTTTGGTGTTGGCGATTCTCGGCAGGCGCCAGGCCACGCATGCTCGGAAAAGGAGCCTGCTTCACGGTCATTTCCAAGCCTTGCAACGCAGTGTGCGACCTATATTGCCCACCGTGAAGTTCCGATACCTACCCCTCTTGGCGTTGCTGGCTTTTTCCAGCGCAGCGCATTGCAACCAGGCCCCGGCCCAGATGCTGGATCCGGCCTGGGCGCAGCGTGCCCAGCAGCTGGCCAACGACGCCGCCCGCATGGCCTTTGGCGACCAGATCCCCGTTCGGGTGGAGGTCGTGCCCGGCAAGCTGGATCCGCGGCTGAACCTGGCGCCGTGCCAGAAGGTCGATGTCTTCATGCCAGCAGGGCAGCGCGCATGGGGACGCACGCGCATCGGCCTGAAATGCCTGCAGGGTCCCGTGGCCTGGAGCGTTACCTTGCCCTTGACCGTTCGCCTCTGGGCCCCAGCCCTGGTGGCCGCCGGCCCCCTGGCGGCCGGGACCGTGCTGTCACCTTTGCACCTGCGCATGTCGGAGGTGGACTGGGCCGAGCGCGACTCGCCCGTGCTCTTCCTGGAAGCCTCTGCCATCGGTCGCACCCTGGCGACGGCCCTGTCACCGGGCGCACCGGTGCGGCAGGAGCACCTTCGCAAGCGCCAGTGGTTCGACGCCGGAGACACCGTACGCTTGAACGCCGTGGGTCCTGGTTTTACCGTCCAGGGTGAGGGCGTGGCCATCACGCCGGGCATCGAGGGCCAGAGCGCACGCATCCGTACCGAGTCGGGGCGCACCATCACAGGCAAGCCCGTGGGACAGCGCCTGGCGGAGGTGCAACTGTGAGCACCCGAACGCCTCTTTGGATATCCAAGCCCGGATCAGGGCTAAAGTTCGGCTGTCCAGCGACCGATACAGCGACACAAGGGGCAGCAATTCTTGTCGGCCCCTCAAGGAGCACACCATGAAGATCGGCCCCTCAGAACCCAGGATCGTCCCGGCGCCCATCACCGGTGAGCGAAAGACGAACACGGCAGCGCGGCCGGAACATGCGCGCAGCAGTGCGGAGGTCAGCTTGTCTTCCATGGCGGATTTGAAGGTGGACCCGCACGGCGAAGGCTCCTTCGACGCCGCCAAGGTGGAGCGCATCACCCAGGCCATCCGCGACGGCACCTTCAGCGTCAATGCCGGCGCCATCGCCGACCAATTGATCGCCAACGCGCAGGAACTGCTCGACAGGACCCCTCGGCCATGAGGCACCTGCCTGGCCAGGCTGACCTGGAAGCACCCGTGCTTCTGGTGGAGCAGCATCTGTCGGAACTGCACCAGGCGCTCCAAGCAGACGACGCCCATGCGTTGGAGCAGGCTGCTTCAGCGCTGCACCGGTCACTGACCGGCGCGGTGGCGCATTTCCGCGCAGCCGCCCAGCGCGGCGCCCTGCCCTCACCGCTTCGCGATCGTCTGGCCCTGGCCAGCGCGCGCGTGGCAGCGCAGCGTCAGGCGCTGGCCCGTGCCACCGCTTCGCTGGACCGCGCCATCGACGTGCTGCTGCCCGAGCGCAGCACCACTTACGCGGCCTCTGGTCTGAATTCCAGGCTCAAGTCCGCAGGCGCCCTCAGCGCCTGACCTGACAGGCACCCAAGCAAGCACCCAAGAAAGAGGCCGGCAAATTGCCGGCCTTCTTCATTTGTCCTTCCAAGGCGCAGGCGCCACCGGCACCGGCGCCGCCGCGCCTCACCACTCCCGCATGCGGGTACGCAGGCGCGCGATGGACTGGCTGTGGAGCTGGCACACGCGGGACTCTGTCACGCCCAGAACCGCCGCAATCTCCTTGAGATTCATGTCGTGCTCGTAGTACATGCTCATCACGTACTGCTCGCGCTGGGGCAGGTTCTCGATGGCCGCCACCAGCGCCTCGCGCATCTTGCGGTCTGACAGCCGCCCCAGCGGATTGGCGTCGGCGTCCACCATGTGTCGATCCAGAAAGTCCTCGTCGCCATCGTCGCCCGACATGTCCTCCAGATAGACCAGTTGCGTGCCGCGCACCTTGCCCAGCAGCTCCTGGTATTCGGTCAGCTTCATGCCCATCTCGGCGGCAATCTCGGTCTCGCTGGGCGCTCGCCCGAGCTTTTGCTCCAGCTTGTGCACCGCCGTCTCGATCGTCCGCTGGTGCTTGCGGTCGCCGCGGCTCATCCAGTCGCTGCCGCGCAGCTCGTCGAGCATGGCCCCACGGATGCGCTGCGTGGCGAAGGTCTCGAACTGCACCCCCTGCGCCGGGTCAAACCGGCACAAGGCATCGTTCAGGCCGATCATGCCGACCTGGATCAGGTCGTCGATCTCCACGTTGGCGGGCAGCTTGGCGATCATCTGGTGAGCCAGGCGCCGCACCAGCGGGCTGTACTGCTTGAGCAAGGCGCCGGGGTCGAGCCGGCCTTTGGCGGTGTACATGGTGGTGTGCTCCCGACCTATCAGGACTGCGGTCCGCTGGTGGCAAGGCCCGTGGCGGAATCCCGCTGCCACGAAGCAGCAGCACCACGGCTCTCGGCATGGAAGTGGGCGGCGACCAGGCGACGCAGGGCCGCACCGGGCGGCTGCTGCGGCGGGCCCAGCTCGTCGATCCCGGCCCAGTCGTGCAGGCAGGCGCCCACGAACTGATCGGCGCACTCGCCCAGCGTGGCGGCGATGGAAGCCATACGCTCGGAGCGGTCGGGCCCCATCATCACGAGGTCGAATCTCTTCCAGCCACTGCGCTGCACCAGCAGCTTCATGCCGGCGTAGGCGTGCTTGACGCTCTCGGGCTCCTCGCAGCTGAGCACCATGGGGCGCAGCGTGCGGCCTGTGCACAGCCGCACCAGGTCGGCAGCGCTGGCGTGCAGCAACACAGCCTGTGCGTCGGGCACCAGACGGGTCAGCTCGTCCAGCAGGTGCGCGGCCGATCCGCGCGTGTCCACGAAGCGGCGCGGCAATCCCTTCGCCGCGAGGTAGGCGATGGTGGGCGACAGGTGCTCGATGCAGGGCGCAAGGCCCAACACCGACGCCTCGTCTGGCGGAGGTGAGGTTTCCCCCGCATCCACCACCAAGGTCTTGCGGCCCTGCAGGGCCAGCACGGCCGTCAGCCGCTCCACCGCAACGCCACTGCTCTGCACGTGCGGGTTCGACACCAGCGGCAAGACGACGCAGCCGGTGCGGGCGAACAAGCGGCGCAAGCCGTCGGCCTGGTCGACCGTCCAGGCACCGTCGCCGTCGATGACGCTGTTCATCCGTCGTCCTCCTCAGTGGGTACCGGTGGCAACGTTCGCCACCTGTGCCCCGGCGAACACCAGGTTCACGTCAGAGGAATCCATGCGCCATGCCGACGTGCCGGCGGCGCGCAGGGCCCGCTGCACCAGGGTGGCGGACGACAGACGGTGCCAATCCTCGGGCACGCGCTGGCCGTTGGCCACGGCCACCACCTTCATGCGGTGGCGGATCAAGGCGTCCAGCGCCGGCGCCAGCTTCACCGCTTCATCCACCTTGGTCAGCACCACGCCCTTGCAGGCCGCCGGACTGTAGGCCTTGACCACGTCCTCGATGGTCTCGCCCTGGGCCGAGGCGTTCACCACCAGCAGGCGCTGGATGGAGGGGTGCGACAGCATTTCCATGAGTTCGGTCGTGCGGCTGTCGCGCTGGGCAATGCCGGCGGTGTCGATCAGCACCATCTTCTTGCCTGCCAGCAGGTCCAGCAGATCTTCGAGCGACGCGCGGTCGTGCGCCGTGTGTACAGGCACTCCGAGGATGCGACCGTAGGCCCGCAGCTGTTCCTGCGCCCCCATGCGGTAGGCGTCCAGCGTGATGAGCCCCAGATGCCCCGCGCCATGGCGCGAAGCGAAGGCGGCGGCCAGCTTGGCCGTGCTGGTGGTCTTGCCCACGCCGGTGGAGCCCACCAGGGCCCACACGCCACCTTGGTCTTCCAGGGCCGCTTCGCGCTCGGCGGTCTGCAGGTTGCGTTCCAGCACCGAGGCCGCCCAGGCCGCCTCGTCCGTGTTGGCGGGCAGACTGCCCACCAGCTTGCGCGTCAGCGCCGGGGAGAAGCCGCTGTCCAGCAGCTTCTGCGACAGGTGCGCCTGACGGGGTTGACGCTGAAGCTTCTCCATGAAGGCCAGGGCGCCAAAGCGTTCTTCGATCAGACCCTTCATCGAGCGGATCTCGTTGACCATCTCGGAGCGCTCGCGCGCCAGGGCCACCACCGCCTGCGGGTCGGCGGCAGCAGGTGGCATGACGTGCACGCCCTGGGGAGCTGCCGCGGCGGCCGCAGCGGCCGGCCGGGCGGCGGGTGCAGGGCGGGCGGCGGGCGATGCCTGTGGGCGTACCGCCATCTCGGACGGGCTGCGCTCGAACGCCGTTGCATCGGCCTCGGTCACCGCCGACGGCGCGTTGGCCGCCCCCACGGTGCCCTGGGCCGCGTCCAGTTCCTGCTTGCGCCGGCGCAGCATGCGCTCGCGCACGTAGTCCTGGAACGACAGCGTGCTCATGGACAGTTGCTGCACATCCTCTTCCACGTCTTCTCTCACGGCCTGGGCCGCGGGCGGCTCGGTCCGGCCCTCATCCCACGACGGGTCCAGCCGCTGGCGCAGGGCCGCGGTGGCGCGGCTCCAGGCGCCCGGCTTCTCCGTGTTCCGTGCCGGGGCTTGCGCCGGCAGCTCGCGCTGCGCCGACATCTGGGGCTGCGGGTTGGCGGGCATGGCCACACGCTCGAACTCGTGCATCGCATCGGGGGCCATGGCCAGCACCTCGACGCCATCGGCACAGGGCCGGGTGGACAACACCACCGCGTCTCGTCCGAAGGCCAGGCGGACCTGCTTCAGGGCGTCGCGGGAATTGGGGGCGGTGAAGCGCTTGACGTTCATGCCGGAGCTCCGATGATGGATGCGATGCGGATGGAGTGGGTTTCAGGGATCTCGCTGTGCGAGATCACACGCAGTCGGGGCGCCACACGGCGCAGCAGGCGGGCCACGGCAGCGCGGATGGGGTCGGGCACCAACAGGCAGGCCGGCAGCCCCAGGTCTTCCTGGCGGCGCGCGGTATCGGCCGCGCTGCGGGTCAGCGTGTCAGCCACGCCGGGGTCCAGCGCGGCACCGTGCGGCGAGGTCAGCGCCTGGGTGACCAAGCGCTCCAGTTCGGGTTCCAGGGCGATGACCTCGAGCTCCTTCACCGGGCCGTAGATCTGCTGCACGATGGCCGGGGCCAGGTGCACGCGTACCCGCTGCGCCAGGTCGGTCGGATCGGTCACGGTGGCGGCATGCTCGGACAGGGACTCGACGATGGACCGCATGTCGCGGATGTGCACGCCTTCCTCCAGCAGCAGCTGCAGCACCTTCTGCAAGGTGGTGACGCTGACCATCTTCGGGATCACGTCTTCGATGAGGTTGGGAGCAAGCTTTTTCACGTGGTCAACCAGGGCCTGGGTCTCGGTTCGGCCCAGCAATCGGGCCGCGTTCACTTGCATCAAGTGTGAGAGGTGTGTGGCCACCACGGTCGCGCAATCAACCACGGTAAAACCTGCCATCTGTGCGGTCTCGCGGTTGCGCTCCTCGATCCACACCGCCGGCAGACCGAAAGCGGGGTCCGTGGTCTTGGTGCCAGGCAGCTGCTGCGTGGCGCCACCGGGGTTGATGGCCAGCAGCATGCCGGGGTAGGCCTCGCCCTCGCCGACCACGGCGCCTCGCAGCGTCACGCGGTACATGCCGGGCTTGAGGTCGACCAGGTTGTCCCGGATGTGCACCGCCGGGGGCAGGAAGCCCACGTCCTGCGCGAACTTCTTGCGCACACCCTTGATGCGGCCCAGCAGTTCGCCGTTACGCGCCTTGTCCACCAGGGCGATCAGCCGGTAGCCCACCTCCAGGCCCAGAGAGTCCACGGGGGTCAGGTCGTCCCAGGTGGCCTCGGTGTTGGCGCTCGGAATCTCGTTGGCATCGCCCGTGCGAGCAGGCTCCGCAGGCTTGCGCTGCCGGCGCATCGTGGTCCAGGCCAGGGCCCCCAGACCCGACGCGATGAAAAGGAACACGAAGTGGGGCATGCCCGGCACCAGGCCCAGAGCGCCCACGATGCCGGCCGTGACACCGATGGCCCGCGGCGAATCGAACACCTGGTTGCGAATCTGGGTGCCCACATCCTGCTCCTTGCCGACACGGGAGACCACCATGGCCGCAGACACCGAGATCAGCAGCGCCGGAATTTGCGCCACCAGCGCGTCACCCACGGCCAGGAGGATGTAGCTGCGCGCGGCTTCGCCCGCGGACAGGTCGTGCTGGAGCATGCCGATGATGAAGCCGCCCACCACGCTGATGAACAGGATCAGCAGGCCGGCCACGGCGTCGCCACGCACGTACTTGCTGGCACCGTCCATGGAGCCGAAGAACTCGGCTTCGTCGCCCACCTCGGCCCGGCGACGCTTGGCGTCCTTCTCGTCAATAATGCCGGCGTTCAGGTCCGCATCGATGGCCATCTGCTTGCCCGGCATTGCATCCAGGGTGAAGCGCGCGCCGACCTCGGCGATCCGCTCCGCACCCTTGGTCACCACGATGAAGTTGATGACCACCAGGATGGCGAAGACCAGCAGACCAACTGCGAAGTTGCCGCCGATCAGGAAGTGGCCGAACGATTCGATCACCTGACCTGCCGCGCCCGGGCCGGTGTGGCCTTCCATCAGCACCACGCGGGTGGAGGCCACGTTAAGGCTCAGTCGCAGCAGCGTGGTGACCAGCAGCACGGCAGGCAGTGCTGAGAAGTCCAGCGGCCGCTTCATGGTGGCCGCCATCATCATCACGATCAGTGACAGCGCGATATTGAAGGTGAACAACAGGTCCAGCGCCAGCGGCGGCAGCGGCAGCACCATCATCGCGAGGATCAACACGATGAACAGCGGCGCGGTCATCGCCTTCAGGATGCCGGCGTCGGGCCCCAGCAGGCCCTGGATCTTGGCCATCCAGGGGTTGGCAGTCAGGCTTGCGGTGCTCATGCGTCATCCTCCGCAGGCGCGCTGGTGACGGCCGGCTGGTTCTTGGGGTCGAGTTCGGGGGGTACTTGCAGGTCCGGCAGATCGCCGGGCGCCCTGCCCTTGCCTGCCATGGCGGCGCGCAGCTGGAACACCCAGGCCAGCACCTGCGCCACGGCCGAGAACAGCGCGGCCGGAATCTCGCGGTCCAGTTCGGCGTGGGCGTACAGAGCCCGGGCCAGCGGCGGGGCCTCCAGCACGGGCACCTGCGCGGCGCGGGCGGCATCGCGGATACGAAACGCCATCAAGTCGGCCCCCTTGGCTACCACCAGCGGCGCGGCCATCTTGCCGTCGTCGTACCGCAGCGCCACCGCGAAGTGGGTCGGGTTCATCACCACCACGCTGGCCGAAGGCACGGCCGCCAGCATGCGGCGGTTCGCGGCCTCGCGCATCTGCGCCTTCTGCTTGCCCTTGATCTCGGCGTTGCCCTCGATTTCCTTGTGTTCCTGCTTCACTTCCTGATGGCTCATGCGCAGTCCGCGCAGCCACACGAACTTCTGCAGGGGAATGTCCACCAGCGCGAATGCGCCCACCGCCAGCAGCAGCAACAGCATGCCGGCCCACACGGTGCCTGCGGCGTGGTTCAGGGCGGCTGGCAGCGGCACGGCCATGGAATGCAGAAAACGGCCCATGTTGGCCTGCACGAACAGCGCGCCGATCAGGCCCAGCACCAGGGCCAGCAGGCAGGCCTTGAGCGTCATTCCGATCTGGGAGGCCGAAAACAGACGGGCCACGCCGGAGATGGGGTCAAGCTTGCTGAACTTGGGCTCCATCGCCTTCCAGGAGAAGTTCCATCCCCCGCAGGCCACGCTGGCCGCCACACCCACGCCCATCATCAGCAGGCCCATGGGCAAAACCACCAGCATCATTTCCACCCCGAAGTCCGCCAGGCGGTCGGCCATGCGCTCCGGCTGCGACACCGTCAGGGCGTCGAAGCTCAGGCCGCGGGCCAGCAGTCCCTGCAGCCAGCCGGTCAGTTGGGAAGACACCGCCGCCAGCGCCAGGCTGGCAGCCATCAGCGCCGCGAAGTGCCCCAGGTCGCGCGAACGCGCCACCTGCCCCTGTTCACGGGCCTTGGAGATTTTCCGCGCGGTGGCGGGTAAGGTACGGTCTTGTGCGCTGTCGGACATGGCGAAGGGGACCCTGGAGAGGCCTTGCCATGGTGCCGCGGCGGCGCAAAGACTTGAGCGGGATAAGAGGGGCGAAAACCCCTTGTTTCAGCGCGTCGCGGGCGCGATCGGAGTTGCGGCAGGCGCCGCGGTGGGCGCTTTGGCGGGCGCAGCGGTTACCGCAGGTGCTGCGGGTGCCGCTGGCGCGGATGCCGCGTTGGCCGCCGCGGGCTCAGGGCCGTCACCCTGGGCGACACGGTCCTCGGCGTCGCGGTTCATCACGATGATGCTGATGCGCCGATTGACCGGGGCCACCGGGTCGTTCTTGTCAAAAGGGACACTGGCCGCCAGGCCCTGCACCCGCATGACGCGGGTCTCGGGCAGGCCGCCCACCATCAGTTCGCGCCGCGAAGCGTTGGCCCGGTCTGAAGACAGTTCCCAGTTGGTATAGCCCAGGACACCGTTGCCGAACGCCTGGGAGTCGGTATGGCCTTCCAGGGTCAGGCGGTTGGGCACTTCGGTCAGCAGGGTGCCGATTTCCTGCAGCAGGTCGCGCATGTAGGGTTGCACCACCGCACTGCCGCTGGCGAACATGGGCCGGTTGTTGGCGTCCACGATCTGGATGCGAAGGCCTTCGCGCGTCATGTCCAGTCGGATCTGCGACTTCAGGGCCTTGAGCTTCTCGTTGCTGTCGATCTTGCGCTCGATATCCTCTTTCAGCTTCTCCAGCCGCGCCCGCTCGGCGCGCGCCTGCTCCGCCTTGAGCGCCTGAAGGTTCACCGAACGCGTGGGGGCTTCGACATCACCACGCTTGACCTGGCCGGCCGAGCGCGTGAAGTCCTCGCCTCCGCCCTTGACCACTGAGGAAGCGTCTCCCGCGCCAGACCCCCCCCCCAGCATGGTGAGCTTCAGCGGCGTGCTGAAGTAGTCGGCAATGCCCTTGCGGTCACCCTCGGTGGTAGAGCCGATCAGCCACATCATCAGAAAGAAGGCCATCATGGCCGTGACGAAATCGGCGTAGGCGATCTTCCACGCGCCGCCATGGGCCGCGTGCCCGCCCTTCTTCACCCGCTTGATGATGATGGGCTGCAGCTTCTTGGCGTCACCAGCCATGCACCAGCCTCCTGTGGAGGATCTCGCCCGGGACTGTCAATCTGGCGGATCTCACTTCTTCTTCTTCACGTGGCCTTCCAGCTCCGAGAAGCTGGGGCGGTCGGTGTGGTACAGCACCTTGCGGCCGAACTCGATGGCCACCTGCGGCGCATAGCCCTGCATGCTGGCCAGCAGGATGGTCTTGATGCACTGCAGCTCCTTCGTGGCCTCCTCCACCTTCTGCTCCAGCAAGCCGGCCAGAGGTTCTGCGAAGGCGTAGGCCAGCAGAATGCCCAGGAAGGTACCCACCAGGGCCGAGCCGATCATGCCGCCCAGCACCGCGGGCGGCTGGCCCACCGAGCCCATGGTGTTCACCACCCCCAGCACCGCCGCCACGATGCCGAATGCCGGCAGGCCGCCGGCAACGCGCTGCAAGGCCATCACAGGCGCATGGGCTTCATGGTGGTGCGTCTCGATCTCGCTGTCCATCAGAGACTCGATCTCGTGCGCGTTGAGGTTGCCCGTCACCATCATGCGCAGGTAGTCGGTGATGAATTCGGTGACGTGGTGGTCAGCCGCAATGGCGGGGTACTTGTTGAACAGGGGTGACTCGTGCGGCGATTCGACATCGTTCTCGATGGCCATGAGGCCTTCACGCCGCGCCTTCTGCAGGATGTCGTACAGCAGCGCGATCAGGTCCATGTAGCGGGCCTTGCTGTACTTCCCGCCCTTGAAACACTGACCCAGCCCTGCCATCGTGCTCTTGATGATGGCCGGCTTGTTGGTCGCCAGGAATGCACCAATGGCAGACCCGAAGATCGTGGTCATCTCAAAAGGCAGCGCCCGCAGCACCGGACCCATGTTGCCCCCGTGCGCGAGGAACACGCCAAACACACAGGCCAACACAACAACCCATCCGATGATGATGAACATGGTGCAAAGGCTGGCTTGGTTGGCTCGAAGGGGGGACGTATGAGCGACATCGGCTGCCACCTGGGCAGACCGAACATCGGACAGTTCGGATGTTATCGGTCAAAACGCCCCCGCAATTGAATCCCACTACCGGCCCAAGCCGTAAATCCACAAGAAGCGCCCGTCGGGGCAGGTCAGCCGACTCATGGGCGCCACGCCCGGCACCTCGAACTCCAGGCTCACCAACCAGGCGCCCGCCTTCATCTCACCGCATGCCTTGTCCCAGGCGCGCCGCATGGATTCCGGCCGCTGGAAAAGGTACACCAGGTCGAAGCCGGCCCAGGAGCTGGCCCACATGTCGCCGCGCACAACCCGGCAAGGTAGCTCAAGGGGGCTGCCGGGGTTGATTCGGTAGGCTCGCCACAAGCGCCAACGGCTGAGCCACACCAGCAACAGGCTGCTTTCCACGCCCTCGAGTCGGGCGCCGGGGAAAGCCTGGCGCAGAGCCAACAGCCCGTGTCCCAGCCCACTGCCTGCGTCCAACACCGCAGCGCCCGGGGCCAGGGCCACCGTCTCGCCCAGGCCCCGCAGCGCTTCAGGGGGCGTGGGAAACACGGGCGCATCACGCCAGGCCTGCAAGGGGTACAGCACCAGCAATAGCAGCGCAATCCCCAGCCAGCCCCAGGGCCCCACGGCGGACACCCCGGCTGTCGTCAACATCAGAAGAGGCAACCCCCCCAGCACCACCCAGCGCCGCCAACCGGGAGGCACCCAGCCCTGGAACCAAAGCGCCGGCACCGTGCCCAGCACGAGCGCGCCGCCGGCCGGCCACCCCAGCCATGACGCCATCAACAAGAGCCACCACCCCCCTGCCCAGGCGTACACCGCAGGCAGCGGCCAACGTCGCCAGGCGCGGTGCTCCGGCCTCTCAGCCACCGCCCGCGCCATCAAAGCATCGAGATCATCAACTCGTGGTTGGGCACGAGGTTGACCTCGGTGGCAGGCAGCGAGCGGGTCACACGGTACATGCTGGTATTGGTGTCCCGTAGCGCAGGCCCGGGGAGCGGCCGCCCGTCAGCCCCCCGCAGACTGGCTACGCGGGGCAGGTCGGCGCGCGACCCTCGGCCCACCACGATGCCCACCTCCTGGTTGGCGAGCGCGACAAAGGTGCCGGGCGGATACAGGCCCAGGGCCTTCAGAAGCGCCGAGCCAATCTCGTCCAGCTTGCCGTTCGGGCCAATGCAGGCCCGCTTGGCAGCCTGCAGAGGCGACATGGGCCCTCGGTTCTTGCGCCGGCTCAGGCGTGCCGTGAAGATGTCCACCCGCATCAGCAAGCGGGCCAGCTTGTTCGCCGGGGGCAATTCCTCGAAGGCGATGTGATCCTGCTGCCAGGAGTGGTGCCAGCGCACCGCGCCGGTCCAGATCGCATCCTCCACGCCGCTGGACTTCAGCAATTCCTGTGCCGTCATGCTGTGCTGTTCGATTTCCTGACGCATCTCTACCGTCGGCACGGTGTCACTGTTGCCGAGAGAATCCTGCAACTCGGTCATCGTCGCGTTCATGGTCAGGGCCGCCAGGCCCAAAGCCTGCACCCAATCGCGGGGCCAGCCCAGCACCCGGGCGGCGGCCTGGCACACCAAGCACACCAGCATGGCATGCAGGGCGGAGTAATTGTCCTGGGGCTGGCTGGAGCGATAGACCAGGTAATACAAGGATCCATCCGGACTGCGGCTGCCCAGCTGTTGCACCCGGCGGTGTGCCCGGATGACGCGCTTGAGCCAATCGCCGCCCGGCTTGGCATCACGCAGCGCCGAGCTCAAAACCCGGTGCAGCGCATCCCACTCCTCTGTGAGGGGAAGCTCTAGGGCGAAACCCGTGTCCAGGACCTGGCTGTCCCGGAACTTGGGCGCGGGCTTGGCGTCTTGCAACGGGGCCGGCACTGAGGGCGGGCGCAGCATGTTCTTGAGCGGTGCGGGGCTCAGACCCTTCCACTTGTGAGCCAGGCTCTCGTCAATGAAAACGCTCCGGGTGGCCAGGACCTGAAGCAACTTCTCGTTGCCGGCCACCTGGCCCGCGGCCACCAAGAGCGAGCCCTCGTCGTCGAAGATGTCAACAGGCGCGGGCTCACCAGGGCGCAGAGTACCGGCGGGGACGGGCAGGAGTCTCACGGTGCTGGGGGCCAGAGGCTGGATTGCAAAGCAAGTGGGTGCGGAAACCTTCGAGCAAGCTGCATTGTGCGGTAAGCAACAAACCCTTCACAAAGCACCCGCGAAACCCGTAAACAGAAGGGGCAAGACAGCGCTTTTTCGAGGCTCGGGGGCCTCAAGTCCTTCCTAAAGTCTCCGAACCCTACCAAACAAGGCCAGCCCCATGGACCGCGACCTCACCCTCCCCCCCGTCCACCTGAGCATCGTGCAACCGGCGGGCTACGTGCACTCCCTGGCCTTCCTGGACCCGGCGCGCTTCATTCGCCATCAACTTCGGCGCTTCGGGGTGGAGGTGACGATGGCCAAGAACCGGCTGCGCGAAGACGCCGTCAACCTCATCTTCGGCGCTCACCTCGGCTTCGACCCCGCCCTGCGGGATCGGCACCCCTGCCTGTTTGTCAACCTGGAACAACTGGGCCCGGGCGGCGCCAAGGTGTCCGAGGAGTACCTCAAACTGCTGAAGACTTCCGGCGTGGTGGACTACGACCCGGCCAACGTCGGCGCCTACGGGGCAGACCCCGCAGACGTGCCGCTGATTCCTTTCCGGCACGCACCATACCTGGACAAGGCCGCCGCCGACGCGGCACCCCTGGAGGAGCGGCCCATCGATCTGCTGTTCTTCGGCAGCATGAACGAGCGGCGCAAGCGCATGATCCAGCGCATCGAGGCCTGCGGGGTGACCGTGGCCATGTTCGATCAACCGCTGTACGCCGAAGAGCGTGATCACTACATCCGCCAGGCCAAGGCCGTGCTGAACTGCCATTTCTACGAAAGCGCCACGTTCGAACAAGTGCGCGCCTTCCACTGCCTGTCGCTGGGCACGCCGATCATTTCCGAGCGCAGCCCCCTGACCCGGCCGGACGCCGCCTTCGACCTAGCCGTGACCTGGTTCGACGACCGTTCGCTGGAGACCTTCTTTGGCCAGACCTTCGGCACGCCGGCCTACTGCCAGCGCGCGCGGCAGCAGTTGCAGGGCTGGAAACAACACGACCCGGTGGACGCCTACGCCGACCTGATGGCCTTTGCCGCCGGCTACCTGCAGGGGCATACCAAGGGCAAGCCCCGACAGGCCTGGCGCCCCACGCAGGTGAACCTGGGTTCCGGCAAGGACTACAAGCCCGGCTGGCTGAACCTGGACGTCATCGACCGCGCCGAGCCAGACCTGGTGCTGGACCTGGGCAAACCCCAGACCTTCCCTGTGAAGGCCACCACGCGCTTCGGCACGGAATTGGTGCTGGAGGCCGGAAGCCTGGACAAGGTATACGCCAACAACGTGCTGGAGCACGTGCCCGACCTGCCCTGCCTGATGACCAACGTGCTCACCCTGCTGAAAGAAGGCGGCGAAATCGAAATCGAAGTGCCCTACGAAAAGGCCCCCACCGCCTGGCAGGATCCGACACACATCCGGGCGATGAACGAGAACTCGTGGATGTACTACGTCGAGTGGTTCTGGTACCTGGGATGGTTCGAGTATCGGTTTGAAATGAAGCAGTCCACCTGGCTGAATCAAGGCTTGCAGCCCTGCGACCGGAACGCGGCCGCCTTCATGCGGCTCGTTCTTGCAAAAGTCGAGACGACTGCCGCTGAACGCACAGTTGCCCGCACGATGCAGGCCGAGCTGGGGGTACCGAATGACAACCACATGGGAGTCATTCCGAGTTGGTGTGTTGAACGAAAATCGGAATCTGCGCATTCAGTTCAGCACAGTTTTGCCAGGCAGTAGACCGGCATCCAGTCAGCAGTTGTAGCTTGTCTGGCGCTTCCTGCGATTCGTCGAGTCTTTAGTCTGAGGTCTCCTCACGACAGAGAATGTCTATGGCCAGCCACAAAGTTCAACTCCAGCAAGGCATGCTGTTTAGTAAACTGCCACTTGATTAGAAACCTGCTTCAGCAGGCTCGTCCAGTGAGCCACTGAGACCGTAACCTGAGCTCTCCTGACGAAGGAGAGTCCTGATGTCCAGCCACCAGATCCAGTTCCAGTACGGCATGTCGATCCCTGAGTTTCTGAGCCATTTCGGCACCGAAGCGCAATGCGCCGAGGCGCTCAAGCGCTCGCGTTGGCCGCAGGGGTTTCGCTGCCCGCAGTGCTCCAGCACGCAGCACTATCT
>Ga0315907_10000184_pt1 | contig 91830 bp, 73 predicted proteins | sample LakEriMetagenome_3_FD_203525 | JGI IMG/M metagenome (GOLD analysis project Ga0315907, IMG submission 203525) | Freshwater fungal communities from buoy surface, Lake Erie, Ohio, United States - Buoy 12 MA123 | ecosystem: Environmental > Aquatic > Freshwater > Lake > Lake biofilm | place: USA...
GCAATCGTACCATTTGTTGAACTTGCTCCACTTACTATTGCTGTTCCATTCTCACAAATTGTTGATGACCCTCCTGCTGTTGCTGTTGGTAATGGATCTACGATTACTGAATACGTCGCAGTTGCTGTCTGTGATGCACATGCATTTGTACTAGTAACTGTCATTGTTAATGTAACTGTATTTCCTGCATCTCCTGATGCCGCTGTATAAACAGGTGCTAATGTTGTCGCTCCTGATGTAATTGATCCAGTTCCATTTTCTGTCCATGCAATCGTACCATTTGTTGAACTTGCTCCACTTACTATTGCTGTTCCATTCTCACAAATTGTTGATGACCCTCCTGCTGTTGCTGTTGGTAATGGATCTACGATTACTGAATATGTTGCTGTTGCTGTCTGTGATGCACATGCATTTGTACTCGTAACTGTCATTGTTAACGTAACTGTATTTCCTGCATCTCCAGCTGCTGCTGTATAAACAGGTGTTAATGTTGTCGCTCCTGATGTAATTGATCCAGCTCCATTTTCTGTCCATGCAATCGTACCATTTGTTGAACTTGCTCCACTTACTGTTGCTGTTCCATTCTCACAAATTGTTGATGTTCCTCCTGCTGTCGCTGTTGGTAATGGATCTACGATTACTGAATACGTTGCTGTTGCTGTCTGTGATGCACATGCATTTGTACTCGTAACTGTCATTGTTAACGTAACTGTATTTCCTGCATCTCCTGATGCCGCTGTATAAACAGGTGCTAATGTTGTCGCTCCTGATGTAATTGATCCAGCTCCATTTTCTGTCCATGCAATCGTACCATTTGTTGAACTTGCTCCACTTACTGTTGCTGTTCCATTCTCACAAATTGTTGATGTTCCTCCTGCTGTCGCTGTTGGTAATGGATCTACGATTACTGAATACGTCGCAGTTGCTGTCTGTGATGCACATGCATTTGTACTCGTAACTGTCATTGTTAATGTAACTGTATTTCCTGCATCTCCTGATGCCGCTGTATAAACAGGTGCTAATGTTGTCGCTCCTGATGTAATTGATCCAGTTCCATTTTCTGTCCATGCAATCGTACCATTTGTTGAACTTGCTCCACTTACTATTGCTGTTCCATTCTCACAAATTGTTGATGTTCCTCCTGCTGTAGCTGTTGGCAATTGATCTACATTTACGGTATATATTGCTGTTGCAGTTTGTGATGCACATGCATTTGAACTCGTTACAGTCATTGTTAATGTAACTGTATTACCAGCATCTCCAGCTGCTGCTGTATATGTTGGTGTTAATGTAGTTTCATCTGTAATTGTTCCTGTTCCATCATGAGTCCAGAAGATAGTACCATTTGTCGACGAAGCACCACTTACTGTTGCGGCACCATTTTCACAAATCGTCTGAGTACCTCCTGCTGTCGCTGTTGGTAAAGGATTAACGTTAATTGTATAGGTAGAAAAATCAGTTATTGCCGGAGTACATGCTATAGTACTTGTTACAGTCATTGTTAATGTAATAGTATTTCCTGCATCTCCAGATACTGCCGTATAAGTTGGTGTCAATGTTGTTGCATCAATTAATGAACCTAAACCATCATGAGTCCATAAGATAGATCCGTTACTTGATGCCGCCCCTGAAACTGTTGCCGTCCCATTTTCACAAATTGTTTGACTTCCACCAGCACTTGCTGTTGGTAAAGGATTAACATTTATTGTATAGGTAGCAATTGCAGATGCTGAACCACATGTATTATTACTTGTTACCGTCATCGTTAATGTAACTGTATTTCCTGCATCTCCAACATTTGAAGTATATGTTGGTGTTAATGATGCTGAACCACTAGTTATTGTTCCTGTTCCATTCTCTGTCCATGCAATAGTTCCGTTTGAAGCTGTTGCTCCCGAAACTGTTGCTGTTCCATTTGAACAAATTGTTTGTGTTCCTCCAGCACTTGCTGTTGGTAAAGGATCAACAATTACGGTAAATGTAGAAACTGCTGTCTGAGGTGCACATGCATTTGTACTAGTTACAGTCATTGTTAATGTAACTGTATTTCCTTCATCACCAGAAACTGCTGAATATGTAGGTGTTAGAGAAGTAGTGTTACTTAATGAACCTAAACCATCATGCGTCCATAATATTGTTCCATTAGAAGCTGACGCTCCTGAAACAGTTGAGGTCCCATTTGAACAAATCGTTTCAGTTCCTGTTCCACCTGCTGTTGAAACCGGTAAAGGATTAATGATTATAGTATAATTTGCAGTAGCCGTTATTGCTGGTGAACAAGCAATTGTACTTGTTACTGTCATCGTTAATGTAACAGTATTACCTGCATCAGCTAAAACAGGAGTATAAGTAGGTGAATTTGTAGTTGCATTTGTTAATGACCCTGCACCATTATGAGTCCATAAGATATTACCATTACTTGAACTCGCTCCAGTTACAGTTGCTGTTCCGTTTGAACAAATTGTTTGAGATCCTCCTGCACTTGCAGTTGGTAGTGGAGTTACATTAACAGTATAATTTGCTGTAGCTGTTTGTGGAGAACAAGCATTATTACTTGTCACTGTCATAGTTAAGGTAACAGCATTACCTGCATCTCCAGCTGAAGGAGTATAAATTGGTGTCAATGTAGTTGATCCTGAAGTAATACTTCCCGCTCCGTTTTCAGTCCATAAAATTGTTCCATTACTTGAACTCGCTCCACTTACAGTTGCTGTTCCATTTGAACAAATTGTTTGTGAACCACCTGCTACTGCAGTTGGTAAAGCATCAACAGTAATTGTAAAGTTTTCTTGGTCATTACATACACCACTGAAATCATAAATATAAATAGTAGTATCTTGACCTGGTGTTACAGTTATGATATTACCTGGATTTAATTGAGTACCTGTTCCGTTTATTCCTGTATAATAGTGAGCATTTACAGTAAGTGATGTTCCAGTAATTGCTGGCAAAGTGTATGTTGAGTTACATAATAACTGATTAGAAATATCATTTACATTTGGTGCTCCTGGATTAGCTAAATTAACTGCAGTAGAAACTGTTGAAGAACAACCTGAAGATACTAATTGAATTGTGAAATTATCATAAGAACCTGCATTTAAGGTCGATATTGTTAATTGACCCGAACCATTCGTAGTTACTAACGTTGGACCTACTTGAACTGCATCATCAAAATATGTCAAATTATAATTTACAGAGTTATTTAAACCTGTTATTACTATATTTCCGTCTGTTCCATTACAAGTTGAAGGTGAAGTTCCTATTGTAGAAAATGAAGGCAAAGCATTAACTACTACAGAGTATGTAGCCGTTGCTGTCATTGCTGGTGTACAAGCGATAGTACTTGTAACCGTCATTGTTAAAGTAACGGTGTTTCCTGCATCACCGGCTGCCGCTGTATAAACTGGTGTTAATGTAGTTGCTCCGGATGTAATACTTCCAGTTCCATTCTCTGTCCATAAAATTGTTCCGTTGCTTGAACTAGCGCCACTTACTGTTGCTGTTCCATTTGAACAAATAGTTTGTGTACCACCTGCTATTGCTGTTGGTAAAGGGTTTACAATTACCGAATAAGTCGCTGTTGCTGTTTGAGGCGAACAACTATTATTACTAGTAACAGTCATTGTTAAAGTAACCGTATTCCCTGCATCTCCAGCTGCTGCTGTATAAACAGGTGTTAACGTTGTTGAACCTGAAGTAATACTTCCTGCTCCATTCTCTGTCCATAAAATTGTTCCGTTGCTTGAACTAGCGCCACTTACTGTTGCTGTTCCGTTTGAACATATGGTTTGTGTTCCACCTGAAACTGCTGTTGGAAGAGGATCTACAACTACACTGTAAGAAGCTGTTGCTGTTCCACATCCATTTGCACTTGTAACAGTCATGGTTAATGTTACTGTATTTCCAGCATCGCCTGCGGCAGCTGTATAAACAGGTGTTAACGTTGTTGAACCTGAAGTAATACTTCCTGCTCCATTCTCTGTCCATAAGATTGTTCCATTGCTTGAACTAGCGCCACTTATAGTTGCGGTTCCATTTGAACAAATAGTTTGTGTACCACCTGCTGTTGCTGTTGGTAAACCAACAACTGTAATCGTAGAAGATGCAGAAGTCGAAGATGGGCAATTTGATGGCCCTGAATTAGAAGTTACAGTATAAGTTTTAGATCCAACAGTACCTGGTGAAGCAATTACTGAGGCTGTATTTGTAGCGTTCAAATCTGCAACGTTAGGTGAAGTTGACCAGTTGTATGTCCCGTCTCCTCCTGATGCTGTCAAAGTAATAGGAGAACCTAAACAAATTGTGCTTGAAGAAGGGCTTACTGAAACAGGTAAAGCTACTCCACCACCTCCAGCAGGAAGTCCAATCACATAATCACAAATATCACCTGCATAACCATCAACTAGAATATAATATGTATTCCCGACTGTTAATCCTGTCGTTGTTACTAAAGTAGGTCCTGGAGTATAGGCTCCTAAATTCCAACAACTTTTTTGGGTTACGGATCCTGAACCACATGCTGTAGTTTCAAAAACCATAATTTGAATACCTTTATTTGTCACTGTAGATGTTTCCCATACATAAAAGTTCATAGTTGTTGCAGAGGCAACAAATGTTATATAGGAATCATTCTCTAAGGAACCACAAAATGCAGAAGTCAAATTAGACCATGTATCTACCGTGTATGAACCTGATGTATTTCCACAATAACCGTCAAAATTACAAATTGGTGTTGCAGTTGAACATGCTTCACCTGCTGGAACATTTCCACTACAAGCAGGCATTGATGGAGCTACTAAACCTTCTGTAACACAAATAGTAAAAGTAGACGTCGTTGCAGAAGTACCATAATCATAAACTCTAACCCAATACGTATTTCCTATTGTTAAACCTGTTAAATTAGATATCTCAGTTGTTCCGTCTCCATAATTATCATCTGTACACATCAATGATGTTCCAGCACAAGAAACTGAAAACACTTGAAGAACAGGGTCGAAACCAGAAGAACCTACAACAGTAACATCTTGAGAAGTACTTGTAGCTACAAATTTAAACCAAACATCGTCATCAGCATTTCCTGAACAACCTGCTAAAGTTTGTGTTGCATTTGCAGTTGTTCCAGTTGTTGTTATACAAGATGTATTAGAAGTTAATGTTATAGCACCTGCACAATCATTGTTTGTGGGAGGTATTGGTTCAGAAGCACAAATACTAAATGTACCTGTACCACCTGCGTAATCCCAAAATCTTATAAAGATAGTAGATCCAGGAGTTAAACCTGTTCTTACAATTTTTGACATTGAACCATTCTCACTATCATCATCATCACATTCTAATAATGTTAAAGATCCACATGTTCCTGTATAAAAAGCCATACCTGAATCTGTAGTTGTCCCTTCAAGCGTGTTAACCGTAAGCAATCCACTTGCAGGTACAACTGCTGTAAACCAAACATCTTCTGATGATGAGTATGAAGCACAACCTGGTGCAGGAACTCCTGTAGTTGCTGTGGCGTTAACCAACGTTGAAGAAGTATATACACAAGATGAATTAACAGTTAATGAAACTGCAGAACATGGTTCATCATTTGAAGGTGGTGGTGGTGGTGAAGTTATACAAGCATTAAAAGTAGTTGTCTGACCTCCAGTAGAAGAATATGTATAAACCCTAATATAGTAAGTATTTCCAATTGTTAATCCAGTAAGTGTACTAGAATTTGGATCACTACAAAGTAGCTCTGTACCCAATGCACCACAAGTACCGCTATAAACAGAATGATACAAATCGGTTACTGAACCTGCAACATTATTTAATGAAAAATAATGAGTTGTATTCGTTGCAATAAAGCTGAACCAAACATCGTCATCAGCAGTACCAAAACAGCTTCCCAAAGAAATTCCTGAAGCAGATGCATTTGCAACAGTACCTGCTGTTTGTGTCGTACATGTTAAGTTTGGATTAACAGTTAATGATGTCGCACTACAGGGAGCGTCATTAGATGGAGCTGCAGGATTTGTAACACAAGCGGTTAATGTTCCGGCTGTCTTCTCATCACCACTAGATATTACTATCCAATAAGTATTACCAGTGACTAAATTCGTTAATGATACTGAAGCTGAAGAAGAATTATTTCCAGGGTCAACACAAGAACCTGCAACAAGTGACAAAGTACCGCCACATGTATTATTACTAGAACCAATCACTAACAATTCTGGATCCCAGTTTGTATCTGATGTTACAGAAATTGTAGCATTTGCGCCTTGAGCAACAAATTTAAAGTATGTCTCTATTAGACCATCTTCGCATCCAAAATCTACACCGTCATTTAAAGTTCCAGGAGATGTTGATGCACAAACGGCACCAGTCAAATCTGTAATTGGTATTGCTGTGGAACAAGTTTCTTGAGAGAAAGAGAAAAATGCGATTTGAAAAAAGAAGCCTAATACGGATAATTTTTTCAAGTTGTTATAAATATTATTCATTGTACTAGTGTGTAGATACTTTAGATGATTTGAAGTATAATTTGTAATCTGAAACTAACGAAATGTTAAGATCTGATAACTGTTGTTTTATAGATGGCAATATTTTAACATTCATCCTGGTAACCACTATCAAACTTTCACCTAATAGTGTTGCATCTATGACATTCGGAAGTTTTTTAATACTCCCAAGTAGAATATTATCTGAAACTTTTTTCTCAGAAATATCCATCATGAAATGATGATTAATGTAAATATTATTGTCAGGTTTTAAACCTTTTTCAATATTATCCTTAATTGAATTTTCTAAACTACTTTCAGTCAATAATTCACCCTCACCAACATTTTGTGAAAATGTATTCATAGATATGAACATGCTGAAAACAAACAAAACTTTTACAGAAAGTCTTTGAAATAAATTAATTTTCATTTTGAATATTGATTTGAACGATTAGGTGAAAGTAAGTTTGTAACTTTTAGAGATTGAAAATTATTTTTGAAAATATTCAAAAAAATTTCTAGATAAAGATTAACATCCCTTTTAATGTCATCTTTAATTAAATTGGATAATCTATAGCACAGATTATCAGCAGTAGACAGTAAACGCATAACGTAGTGTAAAGTATAGTATATTAGCTTATTATAATAGTTATAAACACAAAATTAAGAAAGTTAATTAATATTTTCACTATTAATTTAATTTATTTTATTTTAATCTCTATCTATATTATTGAAAACTTGTGTTTTATACAATACAAATAGAAAAAAACTACTGTAAAACAACCAGTTAACTTAACGCTTTTAGTTTAAAATTGTTTAATTAAAAAAAATATTTAACACATGAATATTAAACGTTTATAAAAATATCACCTAATAATTTCGGTAATCATTCCATAAACAACTTCTAATTCCAATAATAAAATAATAATCTGGTTCTTTTAAGTAATTATTTGTTCGAATGTGATTTTCTAAAAATACTTGAAGATTTGTTGAAGTATCTAATTTATAGGCAGCTGAAAGAATTATTCTAGCACCATTATTACCAAAGCCTTGACCAATTTTATTATAATATTCATAAGGTCGATTATTATAGGATTGATAAATATCTCCTCCATAACTTAGCCCGTCTTCCATGTCAAATCCTTTCAGGAAATAATTAGCGAAAAACTTAATATACCAGTTTGCTTTTTGCCATTTCAATTCTCCTAAAATTTCTGCAAAACTTCCTCCATATGGATTTGCTAAAGCATACCCTTGATTGCCATAGTTTTGAATTAACAAAGAGTGAGAATAGGTATAGGGTCTTGCAGTGTTAAATTCAGTTCTATAAAAAAAGTCTCCAATCCTATTTTGAAACCTTCCTTTAATACCAAATTGACCTCCATATTTATTACCCCACCACTGTGTTTTTTTTCTTAACTCAGACAATGAAAACTCATCCAAAATTGCTTGAGCATAAACCGTATGACCTTTATATTTCGCTGAAATTTGGAAACCTAAAATGATATTGTCAGAAGAGCCCATCGAATACTCTTGCGGACGATAAAACATAATTGGATTAAGGTATTCAGCATCAAAACCTCTATTTAATGTCGTGTCTTTTGGTTGAAAAATAACCGTTTCAAAAAAACCCATGTTCAACCATTTTGTTGCATTTATACTCAAATAATGTGATGCAGCATATTTGTTTTTCCATTGTGACTTTACTTGCTCACGGTAAAATTGATATAACATTACATACTCTAGACGCCAAAACTTAGTTCTAATTTGAGCAAAAGGAGCTGGAACAGCATAATCACTCAAAAGCATCGAACGATTGCCTTCTCCAATAAAATTATTGTCAATTCCTGCTTGAAAATTAAACACACGATTCGGAGTAAATGAAACACGTCCTCGAATATCTAAATAGGAAATTAAACTATCTTTTTTTCGTTCAAAATAATACGATTTTGGAGCTAAAAAAGAAGTGTCAATTTTACCAATCCCTTCAATTGCAGCTAAACGAACAAACCACTTATTTGCAAACTGTGTTTCAACAAAAGCTCCTAAACCAGTTCGATATTGATTATCAATTGGGGTATATGCTAAATCTGTTATTGCATGAACTCTAAAGTAATTCCCATTATTTACTTTTGAAATATAACCTGTATTCGTTTTTTTAAAACTTTTAATTGTTCCAATTGATGGTAAAATACTTGAATGTTCTGTTAAACTCAACGTTTGAATAGAGTCAGAAGGCATTTCCTCATATAACATTTTAACTTGAACTTGAGAAAACCCAACATTGACAATAATAAAAGCTATGTAACTAATCCACCTCATCAAAAATCGTTGTAATGATTAATTAATCCTGTTCGAATTCCAACATTGATGAAATTCGTTTTAAAGTTTATTGGAGCATAATCATTTCGATTTACCCAAGTAACAAAAGCAGTAAAATTTATTTTTCGATTAATGCGATAACCCGCTTCAATTTGATGATGATAAAGTTGATTATTCTGAATCACTTGAATCTTATTGACTGCCAAAAGTGAATTTAATTGATAATCTCTTAATTGGTACATGATGGTTTTATAATCTACATAAAATCGCTTGAATTCATAATTGAATCGAATAATAAATTCCTGAAATCCAGCTCCTTTTGTGTGTGCTAATGGTAAATTATATTGACTGTAATTCAATCTTCTATTTGTCGCTGCATATAAAGTTGATGGGACATCATTGTATTCTAGTTGCAACATTAAATTCTTTACCTTGAAAAAATTATATCCTCGAACTCCTAGTTGAAATCCAACATGTTTTGAATTCAAATTAGACATTGCAACTTGAGAATAAAGTCGGTAATTTTTCAAGAAAATAACTTCTAAATTCAAACCTAAAAGTGAACTCATTTGTTTACTATTAGAATAGGCGGCTTCAGTTAAACCTGGAATTGGATTGTAAAACCAGGGATTCACAGGCTGTGCAGAAACAGAATCTCCTTTGCTCCATATGATTCCATCAAAAACACTTAAGGATATAGATTCCGTAGGTTTAAACGTTAAATAATTTACTGAATATCCTTTTGGTTCATAATATGCTTCATCTGTAGTTTTAATTGGTCGACGCATTAAGTTAAATAACCTTTCGCGCATAAACACATAAGAGAAACGCTTTGAAATAAAGTAATTCACTTGAATATAAGGAGCATTAATACTATTGTCAGATAATAAGAGTGAACGATGACCTGCTCCGATGAAATGCGCATTATTTCCTCCAGAAAATTGTAACTTTTTGAAAGGCGAATAAACAACATTTCCAATTGCATAAGCATAATCAAATCCATTTCCTTTAAAAGGTTTTGTCCTTGCTGCTCCTGGAATTACGGCATTTTGAGTGCTATACGTCCCATTCGTATTAGGATATAATTCACCTACTGAATTGTAATAAGCTCTCTCGTAATCAATAAAAAGAGATTGATTTTCGTAAAAAGCGGTCGAAAAAGAAACCGTTTTTAATAAATCACCTTCTATTTGAAGTCCTCTTGTATTTTGATAAAATTTAGTTCCTGTTGAATCTTCCCTGTTTTTTCCTCTTGAAAGATCCAGTAAAGGCGTAACAGAAAAGTTAAAATCTTCACCTTTCACCTCGATTAAATAATGTTTGAGCATTAATTCTGTAAAATCGAAATATTGTAGAGATGTATCAGCATTTAAGGATTCTAAATCGTATTCTTTCTGTGAAACAGGTAAAAATGAACCATTGTTATAAGGCTTACCTTTTAAAGGTGAATAAATTTTATCTTTAAAATAGCTGTTCAAAGGCATTAAGTTTTGTTGCGAAAATCCTGCAAAAAAGAATAAACAGAAAAGAAAGGGCAACAAAGCCTTCGTTTTTGCGACAAAGAAGGGATTAAATAAGTTTTCTTTGTTATACGTTAATGGTTTTCCTGTTTCAACAGAACAAACTGTTCCGCCTACAGCTTCTAAAATTGCTTGACCTGCAGCTATATCCCATTCCATTGTTGGGGCAAAACGAGGATAGATATCAGCAGATCCTGTAGCTAAATCAAAGAATTTTAAAGCACTGCCTTTTTTTAGAAAATCAATTTCAGAATATTCTTTTTTTAACGATTCAATAAATTCTGCAGATGCTCCAGAATGTGGTGTTCTGGAAGTTGCCATCACAATAGGAGAATTAATAGAATCTTGTGCTACTAATTTAATCCATTTTTCAGATTGGTGTATTTCATCGAAAGAAACGATAAAAGCACCTATTTCCTTTCCTCCAAAAAGTACTTTCCTTTCAACTGGCCATGCAATAACACCAAAAATGGCAATTTCATTTTCAATCAAGGCGATGTTTACTGCAAATTCCCCATTGCGTTTGATGTATTCTTTTGTTCCATCTAAAGGATCAACACACCAATTTAATGTCCAATTTTTACGAATATCAAAATGTTGATGTTCACTTTCTTCTCCTAGTACGGGAATATTTGTTTCTTCAAGATATTTTAAAATCACTTTTGAAGAAGCAAAATCTGCTTCTGTAACTGGAGAACCATCGCTTTTATATTGTGAATTGAAACCATTAGAATAAAAATTCATAATCACCTCCGATGCTTCGATCGATGCACTAATTGCTTTTTGATATGGAAGTGAAAGTGTCTTCAATTTTAATTATTGCTTCAAAGATAATAAGATAAAACAAAAAAAGAGGCCTCCTAAAAAGCCTCTTTCAATAGTGTATAGTTGAAAACTATTAATGTCTTACCACCAATTTTCTACTTGCTAATTTTATTCCTTCCGTTTCAATTGTAACGAAGTAAACTCCATTTTTGAAATCTGAAGTGTTAATTTTTGATGACGTGATGATAGATTCAGAGTAAATTATATTCCCTAATAAATCAACTACTTTAACCAATCCTTTTTCTAAATTATTCATTTGAATAGAAACAAATTCATCAGATGGATTTGGAAACATTGAGAAGCTTGGGTTTTGTTTTACATCTTTTATTGAAGCTGTTGCATCAACTCTAACTTTCACTGAATCTACATATGAACTACAATCAGTACCTACATACAAAGTAAAAGTTGCTCCTGTTGCTACAGAATTAGGGTTAATATGAAAAGGCATTTCTGCAACTGCAGCATTTGCTAATACTAATGGAGAATTTGAAGGTGTACAGTATGGATTGTTATTCGAATTAGGAAAACAAGATGTCCCTACACAAACCATATTTGTCCAATCACTTGGTACATTTCCATCTTTCAATCTAGAAATTCTATATGTTACACCGTTCCCAGTTGTGTTTTCAATTTCAAAATCAACTATGATTTCATTTCCAATTGTTCCAGCTACAACATAAGGTGCATGTCCTGAAGAATAATCTGTATTATCTCCAACGATTTTAATTGCAATACCATCTTGTGCAACGCTCAAAAAAGCAATTCCTAATATAGCAAACGCATTAAGTAAAATTTGTTTCATAATTATCTAGTTTTAATGATGTCTAACAAATATATTAATAAAAATGATTGAAAAAGACATGTTTTTATCAAACTAATTGAAATTTAAAATAAGAATAATCAATAATCACAAAAAATAAAAACATTTTAATCGCTTGATTTACTGTAATTTAATTAAAAGTCACATCAGAATAACCAATGTTAGGAATACAATACAATATTCAATTATTAGATCGAAAATCCATCTAAAATAAGTTATCTTTGATTTCGGCAGGATTATTGAAAACTGTATTTAGAATATTTAAATTTGATAAACATGAAAAAAATAGCTCTTATATTTTTTGGATTAGCAATCTCAATGTCTTTATTTTCTCAAGACGAAAAACATGTATTAGATGTTAAAAAATTACCATCAGTTGAATTAAAAACAATGGACGGTAAATCAGTTAACATGGCTGAATTAGGTTTTAAAGGGCCTGTTATTGTAAGTTTCTGGGCAACTTGGTGTTCACCTTGTAAAAGAGAATTAAATACAATTCATGATTTATATACGGATTGGCAAGCTGAAACAGGAGTAAACCTTGTAGCGGTAACAATCGACGACACAAAAACAATGAGCCAAGTTCCGGTTTATGTTGACGGAAAAGGTTGGGAATATTTAGTTGTTTATGATCCAAATGGAGATTTTAAAAGAGCAATGGGTGTTAACAACGTTCCACATACTTTCTTAGTGAATACGGATGGTGAAATTGTTTATTCTCATAATAATTACGCACCTGGTGATGAAGAAAAATTATATGAGGAATTATTGAAAATCTCTAAAAAGTAATCTTGAATCAATTCAACTTTTATGATATTTAAAAAATTACTATCCGTTTGCGTTGTTTCTTCTAGTTTCTTAGGATTTTCTCAGGAAAACAAAGGGACATTAACTGGTAACATTGAAACGACATTCCAATACCTTAATGAAGACACATTAATCGGCGCTTCGTTACCTCCTGAAAAAGGATTAATCAACACTTACATGAATGTCTTTTATGTAAACAATGGTTTTAAAGCAGGTGGTCGATTTGAATCTTATGCCCCTAGAATAAATGGTTATCCAGCTGTATTTTCTGGTACTGGATTAGGTATGCGATATGTTGGCTATACAAACGCTTTAGTTGATGTGACTGTTGGTAATTTCTACGAACAATTTGGTTCAGGTGCATTGTTAAGAGCATATGAAAATCGAGCATTAGGATATGACAATGCTATGGATGGAATGCGATTAATCGTTAAACCAAAAGTTGGTGTTGTGATAAAAGCAGCATACGGATATCAACGTGAATCTTTTACTAATGGTAGAGTTGAATTAGCCGATGGAATTGTTAGAGGAATTGATGGGGAAATTCATTTAAATGAAACCTTCAAATTTTTAAAAGACAAAAAGTTAGATATTACATTAGGTGGTTCATTTGTAAGTAAATATCAAAAAGATAATGATGACGACTTAATTTTACCTGAAAATGTTGGTAGTTATGGTGGTCGATTCAAAATTCGATACAACAAGTTTTTTATTGATGGGGAATATTCTATAAAAGAAAATGATCCTTCAGCTGACAATAAATTTATTTATAACAATGGATACGCCGCATTATTTAACATGGGGTGGTCAAAAAAAGGCTTAGGTTTCTCATTTTCAGGGAAATCAATTGACAATATGAGTTATAGATCTGATAGATCAAAAGGATTACAGATGGATTTAATTAACTATTTACCGTCTTTAAATAAAACCCACACATATAATCTTGTTGCATCTTTATACCCATACGCAACTCAATTAAATGGTGAAATAGCTTATCAAGCTGAAGTAGTTTATACCATTCCAAAAGGTTCAAAACTTGGAGGTAAATATGGAACAACTATTAATGCCAATTTTTCAAATGCCTATGATCCATTAAAAAGTTATAAAGGAATAAACGCTCTTGACTCAACTGGAATAGCCTATACAACAGATTTATTTTCAACAAGTAAAACACTTTTATGGCAAGACATCAATGTTAGCATCTATAAAAAGTTTAGTAAATCTTTTAATATCAGTTTAAACTATTTTGACATTAAACTAAATAATGATTTTGCTAGTATTACAGAAGATGCAACAGGAGTTATTACAGCTCATATAGGTGTAGTAGAAATTGGATATAAATTGAACAAAAACCATTCTTTTAGAATCGAATTACAAGAATTGGTTACAAATAAAGGTGCTGGAAGAGATAAAGGTGATTGGGCCACTGGGGTTATTGAATACAATTACAAATCAAATTGGTTTATAGGTTTGATGGATCAGTATAATTATGCTAATCCTCATGAAAATTTAAGAATTCACTACGTGATTGGAACAGTTGGATACGTTCATGAATCTACTCGATTTACAGTTTCATATGGTAGACAACGTGCTGGATTATTTTGTGTAGGTGGTGTTTGTAGAGTTGTACCTGCTTCGAATGGGTTAACATTATCTTTCACTCAAAGTTTCTAATTTATAACATTTGAATCATGAAAAAAACAATCATATATATTACAGCTTTAATGGCTTTTTTCACTTTTCAATCTTGTGATAAAGTGAAAAATCCATATCCAAAACAATACGTTGATGTGGATACAACTCTTTTATATGGCGTTAATCTAGAGACGTATAAAAATACTTTATGGCCAACATTTGGACCAAATACAAATACATTAGCTAATGTATTAATTGAAGATTATACAGGCCACAAATGTATCAATTGTCCAGATGCAGCAATAGAAATTCATGACATTGCTCATCTTAATACTGATAGAGTTTTTATTGCCGCAATTCATACTGGACCAAGAGGCTCAATGGATTTTCAAGTAACAAGTTCACCAAATTATACAACTGATTTTACAAATCCTCAAGGAATAGAAATATCTTACGAAGCTCCTGCTTCTGAAGAAGATTTTAGCTCTAACCCTTCTGTTACATTCAATCGTAAAAATATTGATGGTTACATTTTTCAGACACCTTTTACAATTAATACATGGGGATCAACTGTCAATAGTTTATTAGCTAGTCCGTTAAAAGTTAATTTACAAGCAGCTACCAATTATTTCCCTGAAACAAGAGGTGTGTTTTTACATACTGAAGTTGATTTAATTCAATCTTTTACTGAGGATTTATACCAAGTTGTTTATTTAATTGAAGATTCATTAATAGCTTCTCAAAAAGTTCCTGCCGCTTGGTCTTTACCTAATAATGAAGACCTAAATTATGTTCACAAAGACATTCATAGAGGATGTATCGACGGATTATCGATGGGACGTAAACTGGTTGATGCAATGAAAGTTGATAAAAATGGTTTAGCTCTCGAAGGAGATAAATATTATTTGAATTACAGTTATAAATTACCGAGTCAATACAATGTAGACAATATGCATTTATTGATTTATGTTTATCGAAAAGATACGAAAGAAGTATTACAAGTGATAAAGAAAAAGATTAAATCATAAAATATTTCAATCTAAAAACACCCCAGAATGTAAATGCACTTTTGGGGTGTTTTTTTATAAATTAGCTTCATCACAACCTATCAAATTATTAACTAGATCGCATCTTTAATCCTTATAATTCCGGTTTGAAATAAAATTAGATATATAATTTAACTTATATTATTTCAAGTAAATTTTATCAGAAATATTTTTTCAAAAAAATGATACAAACACTAGATTTGAATACATTGAAATAAAAATCCTTTTACTTTTTTTAAAATAAATTTTGTCAATTAGAATATTCAATTTATATTTGATTAAATATTCGTCAAAACAATGTTTACAAAATGAGCAAATTAAAATTTTTAAAAGTTGGAGATAAAGCTCCGATGTTTATAGCAAAGGATCAAAATGGTGAAGCGATTTATTCTTCAGATTTAATTGGTAAAAAATGGGCTATCTATTTTTACCCAAAAGATAGTACTCCAGGTTGTACGATGCAAGCATGTAACATAAGAGATAATTATACTTCATTAGTTGAAAAAGGTATTCACATCTTTGGAGTTAGTGCTGACACAGAAGCATCGCATCAAAAATTTATCGAAAAGCAACAATTAAATTTCCCTCTTTTAGCTGATGTTGATAAAACAATCATTGAGGCTTATGGAGTTTGGGGACATAAAAAATTCATGGGAAAAGAATATGATGGAATTCATCGTACAACATTTGTCGTGAACGAAAAAGGAATTATCATAGGAATCATTGATAAACCAAAGACAAAAGCACACGCAGAAGAAATTTTTGAAATTTTTGAAAAAGAAAATTAGTACGTAAATAGATTACGATCATCTAACTATATCTTTGTATCATAAATAAAAACAATATATAACCATTCGTTGAAATCAGTAACGAAGATTGAAAACGAAGTAAAACAAAAGCGATATGGCAGCAAAAGAAGTAAACGCAGACAAATTAAAAGCTTTACAGCTTACAATGGAGAAATTAGACAAAACATACGGTAAAGGAACTGTTATGAAATTGGGAGATTCTCCGATAGTAGATATTGAAGTTATTCCTTCAGGTTCTTTAACATTAGATTTGGCACTTGGTGTTCAAGGTTATCCAAAAGGACGTATAGTTGAAATCTTCGGACCTGAATCATCAGGTAAAACAACATTGGCAATTCACGCAATTGCAGAAGTTCAAAAGCAAGGTGGAATTGCTGCGTTTATAGATGCTGAACATGCATTTGATCAATTTTACGCACAAAAATTAGGTGTTGATGTAGGAAACTTATTGATTTCACAACCAGATAATGGTGAACAAGCATTAGAAATTGCAGATAACTTGATTCGTTCAGGAGCTGTCGATTTAGTAGTTGTCGATTCAGTAGCTGCATTAACTCCGAAAGCTGAGATTGAAGGAGAGATGGGTGATTCACAAATGGGATTACAAGCACGTTTAATGTCAAAAGCACTTAGAAAATTAACTGGTTCAATCAATAAAGCAGGATGTTGTTGTATCTTCATTAACCAATTACGTGATAAAATTGGTGTAATGTTCGGTAACCCAGAAACAACTACAGGTGGAAATGCATTGAAATTTTACGCTTCAGTTAGAGTTGATATCAGAAGAGCAGCTCAAATTAAAGATGGTGAAGAAGTTATTGGTAACAGAATTAAAGTAAAAGTTGTTAAAAATAAAATTGCTCCCCCATTTAGAAAAGCTGAATTTGACATCATGTATGGAGAAGGTATTTCTAAAGTTGGAGAAATCATCGATTTAGGTGTAGAATTAAATGTTATCAAGAAAAGTGGATCTTGGTTCTCATATGGTGAAACACGTTTAGGACAAGGAAGAGATGCTGTAAAACAAATCATTCTTGATAATCCAGAATTATTCTTAGAATTAGAACAAAAAATTAAAGACGCTCTTAGTAAAGATGCTAGCATTTTAGTTGCTACGGAAGAAGACTAAGACAAACTGCATATCGTTAAGAACAGCGCACTTACCTGCGCTGTTTTTTTATGTCATAATCTTAAAAGGATTATTAATTTTGCAAAAAAACTTCTATGAAACAAACTAACAAAAAATACACTTTACTCTTGGTCTTTTGTTGTTTGATTTGGGGAAGTACCTTCACTGTAATTAAAGACATTACCACAAAAGTTGATCCTTATTTACTTTCTTCATTGAGAAACTGGATAGCTGTAATAGCGTTTTTAATATATCTATTCTTTACAAAAAAACTAACTACATTAAAAAATAAAAGCGCTGTTAAATATGGAATTATTTTGGGTGCAATAATTGGTGCTATTTACATTATACAAACAATTGGTTTAAATATAACAAGCTCCACTCATAGTGCATTTATAACAAGTTCTGCTGTAATATTAGTTCCAATTTTATTATTGTTTTCTGGACAAAACAAACTAGATAAAAATCAAATATTAACTATCGCAATCGTTGGGATTGGAATATATTTTTTAACGAATGGTAATTCAAATTCGAGCTATAATTTTGGTGATGTATTGACATTAATATGTGCTGCAATATGTGCATTGAATATTATATTATCAGGAGAATATGTTCGTAAATCTGAATTAAATGGAATTATCTTTTATCAATTTTTATTTGCTGGCATCATATCAACCATAGCATTAGGAATTAAAACTGGAATTACGAAAGAAGAAATTATTTATAAATGGGATGCCTTGCCTAGTGTATTATATCTAAGTTTAATAGGTACTTTATTATGTTATTTCATCATGATTTATGTTCAGCAATACATTAGTACAATCCTTACAGCAATGATATTATCATTGGAACCAATATTTGCAACAACTGCAAGTTATTTCTATACAGGAGAAACAATAACACTAATAGAATTATTTGGAGGACTATTAATTATATCAGGAATAACCTATTATAATCTAAAATCAGAAAAAGAAAAAGCTTAATTATTTTGCTTTATTTTTGTAATTAAAATTCATACCTAAAACAACATTAGACTGTAAAAACCAAAAGTTTTGACTTGCTTTATCAGCTTTGTATAACGTAGTTCTTATAGAAGGCATATCAATAAATCCAGCTTTTAATTCAGTTTGTAAAAAGAAACGATTCCAAAATTCTAGATTAAGAGCAACAACACCACCAATTCCAAAACCAGCAACATTAAATTGATCATAACGTGCATTTCCCATCAAGGTAGTATTCGAACGAGGATATAAAATACCTGCACCAACACCTTCAATTAATCGAAGTTTAAAAAAGTCTTTAGTAAACAATGAGTCATTTCTTCTCAACTCAACGTTAAGATAATTTAATCCATCTGTATGTTCAAATTGTAAAAACTTAGGATTAATGTCAAAAGATGTATTATCATATGAACCATCATATTCAGGAAAACCAGAATTATTGATATATCCATCCATCTTAACTGTTTGATATGACTTCATAACATATTTCATATGATCTGAAGCGATAGAGATATCATATTTTTCATTAATGAAATACCCAATTCTAAAATTGTATTGCGGAATAGTAATTGTTGCAGGATCAACATAAGTACGAAAACCTTTAGCTACTTTGTCTTGGGCTGCAACATCATGCAAAGTAAAGTCATAATTTAAACCCTGAAAATGAATATCAGATTTTGAATATAATCCTCTATTCCAACCCCAATAAAAATAAAAACTTCCTTTTTTAGAAATTACAGGAGCAGCATCTTGAGAATAAGCAAAAGATGACAAAGTCAATAAAATAAATAAAATCTTTTTCATTTTTGAAAGATAAAAAACTGTGCAAAAGTAATATTAAAGACGTAATTAAAACATGATAAATATTAGTAGAATGTATATTTATTCCTGATTTAAAAAAAATATGTAACTTTCACTTAAAATAACTTATTATGAATAGAATCATTTCAATCCTATTTTTATTTTTAAGTACAATTAGCCTTGCTCAAACATGGAGTAACGAAGTTGCACCTATTTTTTACAATAAATGTGCTCAATGTCATCATCAGGGAGGGATTTCATCAACACCATTAACAACTTATAATGAAGTTAGTCAAATGGTTTATGCAATAAATGCTTATGTTACAGATGATGAAATGCCACCATGGCCACCAAACAACAACTACCAACAATACGTTCATAATCGTGCATTAAGCTCAACAGATAAAACCACAATTCTAGATTGGATTGCAAATGGTTTTCAAGAAGGAAATTCTGCAAATACCCCTCCACCTCCTGTTTTTAATGATGGAGCGATTTTAGGAGCTGGAGATTTAGTAGTAAAAATGCCTACTTATACAAGCAAAGCGTTAGCTGGACATGATGACTATGCGTGTTTTTCAATCCCTAGTGGATTGACTTCGAATCGAGTAATTAAATCTGTTGAAATTATCCCTGGAAACAGACAAATTGTTCATCATGCATTAATCTATTTAGATCCAACAGGAAATGAAGTGACAGATTCAACTGGTGGTGATTGCTCAAGTCCGGCTTTACAAACAACAAAATTAATTGCTGGCTATACTCCAGGTGCTACACCTATGACGTTGCCTTCTGTAGCACCTTTAAAATTAGGGATTCCAATAACAACTGGCACAGATATCTATTTTGCAATGCATTATCCTGCAGGAAGTTTTGGAGAACAAGATAGCACAAAAGTGATTTTCCATTTTTATCCAAATAATGAAACAGGTATAAGACAAGTGTATGCTGCAGCAATCATTGAAAATTGGAATTTTACGTTGCCTCCAGATGTGATAACAAATGTTAGTGGTTCGTATCCTCCTGGAAATAATGGATTGACAAATGAGATTTCAGTATTGAGCGTTTTTCCCCATATGCATTTGCTTGGAAAAGATATCAAATCATTCGCTATCAAGCCTAATTTAGATACCGTTAAATTTATTGATATTCCACATTGGGACTTTCATTGGCAAGATTTCTATTTCTTTAAGCACATGCCATATCTACCAATAGGAACAACTATTAAAGGGAATGGTAACTATGACAATACAACAGCAAATTTAGAAAATCCAAATAATCCACCTATCACAGTTTATCCTGGATTAAACACAACAGATGAAATGTTTTTAATCTATTTTCATTACATGACGCATCAAGCTGGTGATGAAAATTATGATATGGAAGCCTTGATGACTGCAGAAGTAAATAACCTATTAAAAGATGAAAATACGAATGGTGTTTCTATTTACCCTAACCCTTCTTCTAATGAATTCTCAATTAATTTCGAAGGAAAAAAAGGAGATAAATACAGTATAATAATCTATGATACTCAAGGTAAAATTGTTTCTACGATTGCAGATAAATTAATCGCTACAAATGAAAGCATTACTTCAACTTGGGATGGAAATACAACTCAAGGAGAAACTGCAAAAAAAGGACTATACTTTGTTTCAATTAACTTAAATGGAACGTTTTTAAGTAAACGAATTATCAAAAACTAATCAGTCGATGAAAACAACTGAATTTGTATCAGCACAAAATGTTAAAATTGAATATGAATTAGCTTCTACTGCTCAACGAGTAATGGCTACATTCATTGATTTAGCTGCTTTTACTATTTATTTTATCACTTTAACAGGAATTTTGGGATTGAATAATTTTTTCGTTTCAATAAAAGGTTCTGATTTGTTGTTGAGCTTGATTTTAGTGAAAATCCCATTTATATTCTACAATCCTCTATGCGAATATTTGACGAATGGTCAAAGCCTAGGAAAGTATATTGTTGGAATAAGAGCTGTAACATTAAATGGTGAACGATTAGGATTAAGAGAGGTTTTTACAAGATGGATATTTAAAGGCGATTTCCTTTGGATTAGTTTAGATTTTATGATTCTTTTCTGGTTAGGAATTGGAATATTAGGTATCTTTTTTAGCAGTATTTCAGAGAAAAATCAACGAATTGGAGATTTAATGGCTGGTACAGTAATTATTAAGAAAAAATCAAGTACAACCTATCATTTAAACGATGTTTTGGGAATAAAAAGTCAAGAATCATATACTCCAAGTTATCCAAATGTGATTAAATTAACGGATGAAGACATGTTGTTAATCAAAACCACCATTCAACGATTAAGAAAACATCCTACTGAACAAGTGAAAGAATTTGCAAGAAACCTTGCCGACGAATCTGCTCAATTGATTGGATTAACTGAAACACCAAAAAAAAGATTGGAATTTTTACAAACACTTTTACAAGACTACGTCGTACTTACAAGATAATTTATGCCAAAATTATGTTTAGTTCCAACACCGATTGGAAACTTAGAAGATATTACTTTAAGATCTTTAAGAATTTTAAAAGAAGCAGATATCATATTTGCTGAAGATACACGTGTAACAAAAAAATTATTGAATCATTTTGAGATTCAACAACATGTTATTCCGTTTCATGCACACAATGAACATCGATCTTTACAATCTGCAATTGAGCGAATTAAAGGGATGAATTTAGCTGTTTTAGTTTCAGATGCCGGAACACCAGGAATTTCTGATCCAGGATTTTTATTGGCTCGTGAATGCGTGAATGAAGGCATCGAAGTAGAATGTTTACCTGGTCCAACGGCTTTAATTCCTGCTTTGGTTGCAAGTGGTTTTCCATGTGATCGTTTTTGTTTTGAAGGATTTTTACCACATAAAAAAGGTCGTCAAACGAAATTGATTCAATTAGAACAAGAAGAACGTACTGTTATTTTGTACGAATCACCTCATCGTTTAGTAAAATGTTTAGGGCAAATTGAAGAATTCATGGGGGCTGAACGAAAAGTTTGTGTCGTTCGTGAATTGTCTAAAATGTTTGAAGAATACAAACGAGGAACTGCGAAAGACGTCAAAGAATACTACGAACAACATCCACCAAAAGGCGAAATTGTTGTCATCATAGAAGGAAAAAATGGGAAAAACTAAAACCGAAGCGATTGTACTTGTACAAAAAGGAAAACCTGAAATTGCTTTCAAAAGACAAGAAATTGAATTAAAGGAGTTGAACGATCATGAGGTATTGATTGAATCGGAAGCCTTTGGTTTAAATTACGCAGATGTTATGGCTAGAAATGGACTTTACAAAGAAGCTCCTCCTATGCCTTGTGTAATTGGTTATGAAGTGGTTGGAAAGATTGTTCAAATTGGAAAAAATGTAAATTCTAATTGGATTGGAAAACGTGTTTTAGGATTCACTCGCTTTGGAGGTTATGCTCAAAAAGTAATTTCAACAGACCAAGCCGTTGTTGAGATTGAAACAATAGATTCTTCCATTGCATTAGCATTGTGTACACAATCTGTAACAGCTTATTACATGGCTGAATATTTTAGCCCAATCAGAAAAGGTGATAAAGTATTGATTCATGCTGCAGCTGGTGGTGTTGGAACAATCCTAATTCAATTAGCAAAATATAAAGGCGCAACTGTTTTTGCAAAAATGGGGGATGATCATAAAAGAGAACTCGTTGAAAAATTAGGTGCTGATCATGTCATTAATTACAATCAGTCAAATTATGCAATACAAATTGAAACGATTCTTGAAGGTGCAAAATTAGACATTAGTTACAACCCCGTTGGAGGTTCAACCTTTAAACAAGATTTAAAATTATTAGGAGCTAGCGGTAAAATCTATTTATTTGGAGGATCAGAACTTTCCGGAGGAAAATGGGGAATTCTTTCTCAATTGAATTTTGTAAAGAAAATGGGACTTGTCATTCCGATTGGGTTGATGATGACTTCTAAAAATATTCTAGGCGTAAACATGCTAAAAATCGCAGATCAAAAACCAGAAGTTTTATCCTACTGTTTGAATGAAGTAATTGATTTATTCAAAAAAGGAATTATTTCTCCTCAAATCGGCGGTGAATTTTCAATAGATGACATCAATCAAGCACATTCACTGTTAGAAAGTGGAAAATCTACAGGGAAGATAGTAGTGAAATGGTAACTTCGACTTCGCTGAGTTGCCATTCGGCTTCGAAATGTAAAGTTGACTGAGCGGAGTCGAAGACAGCTTTACATTTCGAAATCAAATATTATACAAATCTAGGATCAGTTTCCATCACGTGACCGCATTCGTCACACGTTCTCATTTCTTCTGAAGCGTAAAATTCTTTGAACATAGGTAAGAATCCATTTTCAATATCATCTAAACTAAAACGGTATTCTTTTAATTTATGATTACATTTGTCGCAAAACCATAAAAGTCCATCTTGCATATTTGTTCCTTTACGAACTCTTTCGATTACAAGACCAACTGTATTTTCTCCTCTAATTGGAGAATGAGGCGTATTTCCAGGTAATAAGAAAATTTCACCTTCTTTTATAACGATATCTCTCGGCTTACCATTTTCTTGAATCCTTACTAATGCATCTCCTTCAATTTGGTAAAACAATTCTTCACTTTCGTTGTAATGATAATCTTTACGAGCATTCGGTCCACCAACAACCATAACGATGAAATCTCCGGCCTCTTTATATAAACATTTATTACCAACAGGTGGTTTCAATAAATCTCTATTTTCATCAATCCATTTATGTAAATTAAAAGGAGCTATCATAATTTTAAATTTTTTCATAAATGTAAGAAGATTCGGTAATAGTGAAAAATGATAATTGTTAGTTTTTTATACTATTCTTAATTGTGTTGAAATTCTAACGTCTTTTTATGGGTTTGTGATTAAACTACTTATCCTTCATCTCCAATTCCTCATTCAACAAGAAATGTTTAACTTTCCGAAAAATTTGAAAAATGGATTTAAATCTTAAAAATAAAGTTGCCGTAGTTTGCGGAAGTACACAAGGAATTGGAAAAGCGACTGCTACTGAATTAGCTCGTTTAGGAGCATCAGTTGTTTTGGTTGCTCGTAACGAAGAAAAATTAAAAGAAGTTGCTGGTGAATTAGATTCTACTAACGGTCAAAAACACTCATACATCATTGCCGATTTTTCAAAACCTGAAGAATTAAAAACGACAATTGAAAGTTGGGCAAATGCTGGAAATAAAGTTCACATTTTAGTAAACAATACTGGTGGACCAAAAGGTGGACCAATTATCAATGCAGGGATTGATGAATTTTACAGTGCATTCAATCAACATTTGATTTGTAATCACATCATGGTTCAAGCTTTATACCCAATTATGAAAGCTGAAGGTGGTGGTAGAATTATCAATGTGATTTCAACAAGTGTGAAACAGCCATTACATAATTTAGGTGTTTCAAATACGATTCGTGGAGCTGTAGCTAGTTGGAGTAAAACATTAGCAAATGAATTAGGTCAATTCAACATTACTGTTAACAATGTTTTGCCAGGAGCAACAAATACAGATCGCTTACAAACATTGGCAAAAATAAAATCAGATCAAATCAATGGAACAGTTGATGCTGTTTTAGAAGAAATGGGTTCTGAATCTCCAATGAATAGAATTGCAAATCCAGAAGAAATTGCAAATGCTATTGCGTTTTTAGCTTCTCCAGCTGCAAGTTACATCAATGGAATCAATGTTCCTGTTGATGGTGGTAGAACGAAATCGTTGTAGAATACAATTATTAAATAAATAATAAGCAGTGAGTGATTTAATTATTACTCACTGTTTTTATTTATAGCATATTTATTGAACCAAGTTAGGACTTCATTTATTACTTTTACCCCCATGAATATCGAAACATTACAAACTCTAAAAGCATTGCATATCATCTTTGTAGTAAGTTGGTTTGCTGGGTTATTTTATATCGTTCGCTTGTTTATTTATCATACGGAAGCACAAGAAAAACCAGAAATGGAACGAAAAATCCTTTCTGATCAATTCATTATCATGGAGAAAAAATTATGGTGGATCATCACAACTCCTGCGATGATTTTAACTGTTGCTTTTGGTTTGTGGATGTTATTTGGAAATCCTTCGTATTATTTTTCACAACCTTGGATGCACATCAAATTGACTTTTGTAGTGTTACTATTGGTTTACCATTTTGTATGTCAGCAAATTATGGGTAAATTGAAACAAGGTGTTTTTAAATTGAAATCGAATCAATTAAGAATGTGGAACGAAGTAGCTACACTTGCTTTAGTGGCTATCGTTTTCTTGGTTGAAATGCAAAATTCAATCTCTTGGATCAAAGGAACACTTGGCTTTTTTGGGGTTGCTATCGGTTTAATGATTGGGATTAAGATTTATAAGAGAAGCAGACGATAGAAATTAGACTCATAGACATTAGACATTAGACAAAGGAAAAATAAATCTAGCGTCTAATATCTAAATTCTAACAATCTAATTTCTAAATTGAGTATCTTTACCCTCAACAAAAATTAAGAATCATGTACAATAACATACTTGTTGAACAAAAAGGAGGTATTCAGTTGATTACGATTAATCGTCCTTCTCAATTAAATGCTTTAAACAAAGAAACTATTCAAGAATTACATACTGCTTTAGATGTTGCAAATAAAGACGCTAAAACAGGTGTGATAATTTTAACTGGTTCAGGTGAAAAAGCATTTGTTGCTGGTGCAGACATTAAAGAATTTGCAGATTTTTCAGTTGAACAAGGTGGTGAATTAGCTCAAAAAGGTCAGGAAATTTTATTTGACTTTGTTGCAAATTTATCAACTCCAGTAATCGCTGCTGTAAATGGTTTTGCTTTAGGTGGTGGATTAGAATTAGCAATGGCTTCTCACATTCGAATTGCTTCTACAAATGCTAAAATGGGTTTACCTGAAGTTTCATTAGGAGTAATACCTGGTTATGGTGGAACGCAACGTTTGGCACAATTGATCGGACGAGGAAAAGCAAATGAAATTGTATTCACTGCTGGAATGTTAACTGCTGAAGAAGGTTTAAAATGGGGATTGGTAAATCACGTTGTTGAACAAGCAGATTTGTTAGCTAAAGCAGAAGAAATCGCTTCTAAAATATTAAATAATTCAGCTTCGGCTATCGCTTCAGCAATTCGTTCTATCAACGCTAACTTCGAAGATGGAGTAAACGGGTTTGAGGTAGAAATTGCTGAATTTGGAAAATGTTTCGGTACTGCTGATTTCAAAGAAGGAACAGGAGCATTTTTAGAAAAAAGAAAACCAAGTTTTAGAAATTAATGTCGAACCCGATAAAAAAATTATTGGGTCAAACGGCTATGTATGGCCTTCCGAGTATTATCGGGAGGCTATTGAATTTTCTATTGGTACCTCTTTATACAGAAGTATTTGCTAAGCCTTCTCATTATGGAGTTGTATCTGAATTATATGCTTGGGTTGCATTTTTAGTGGTCATGCTAACGTTTGGAATGGAAACATCTTATTTCCGTTTTCTCCAAGTGAAAGAAGATAAAACACAAGTTTTCCAAAACAGTTTTTTGACCGTTATCGGGGTCAATGTCATCTTCTTTTTACTCTTACTCCTTTTCAATCAGAACATTGCAGATGTTTTGCTTTTTTCTGATCATGTCGAATACATCATTCTATTAGGAGCAATCGTTTGTGTGGATTCAATTTCTGCATTGCCTTTGGCTAAATTAAGAGCAGAAGAAAATGCTAAAAAATTCGCCTTCATTCAATTCGCTTCGATTGGTGTAAACATCGGTTTGAATCTCTTCTTAATGTTGTTTGTATTCAATCCTGAACGACCAGAAGAAGGAGTTTTATTTATTTTATTTGCCAATTTATTTGCATCATTGGTCAAACCACTTTTTCTCTACAAAGACTTTTTACACATCAAATTAGCCTTTGAACCACAGTTAGCCAAAGAAATGATTATTTATGCATTTCCTTTGATGGTGGGCGGATTTGCAGGAATCATCAATGAAACGATTGACCGTATATTATTAAAACATATTATCTACGAAGAAGGGAATCCAGCATCTTTGATAAAAGCCGAAACACAGGTCGGAATTTACAGTGCTTGCTACAAACTTTCAATGTTAGTGACGATTTTAATTCAAGCTTATCGTTATGCCGCAGAACCTTTCTTTTTTGCACAAGCGAAGAGTGAAGACAAAAATAAAATTTACAGTAAAGTGATGAATTACTTCGTTGCTGTAGTTTGTTTGGTCTTTTTATTGGTTTCGTTAAACATTGATTTTTTCAAGCATTTTATTCGAAATGAATCGTATTGGGTAGGTTTAAACGTCGTTCCAATTTTACTTTTAGCGAATGTATTTGTTGGTGTTTATTTCAACCAGAGTATATGGTATAAATTGAGTGGACAAACGAAATTTGGAGCTTACATAGCAATTACAGGCGCAATCTTAACACTGCTAATCAATATCATTTTCATTCCAACTTACGGTTATATGGCGAGTGCTTGGGCAACATTTATTGTCTACGCTTTTCAGATGGTCGCGTCTTACATTTTAGGTCAAAAATATTATCCAATTAAATACAATTTACGTAAGTTCTTCTTGTATTTAGGAACGGCAATTGCATTTTATTTTATAGCTGTCGCACTCAATTTCGAGGAACAAACACTAGGTAAATTCTTTGTCCATAACATGCTAATTTTAGTCTACGTTGGACTAATTTGGTTTATGGAAAAGCCAACTAAAGCGATTAGTTAATACAACCTAATTGTTATTAAACATTAACGGTTAAAAACCTCCTTTTCGCTTTGTAAGTATCATTATTATTTTCATTATCTTTGACAGTTACAGACTCGTTTATACATGCAAGTTAAAATAAAAAACACATCGCAACATGAATTGCCAAAGTATGAAACTTCTGCTTCTGCAGGTGTTGATTTAAGAGCAAATTTAGAAACTGCGATCACTCTTAAGCCATTAGAAAGAGTATTGGTAAAGACAGGTTTATTTTTGGAAATCCCAGAAGGATTTGAAGCACAAGTTCGCCCTAGAAGCGGTTTAGCGTTGAAAAAAGGGATAACTGTTTTGAATTCACCTGGAACGGTTGATGCAGATTATAGAGGGGAAGTTGGCGTGATTTTGATCAACTTGTCAAACGAAGAATTTGTGATAGAAAATGGAGAACGAATTGCTCAATTGGTTTTTGCGAGAGTAGAACAAGCAAATTGGGTAAATGTAGAGATTCTATCAGAAACTGCTCGTGGAGAAGGAGGATTTGGAAGCACTGGAGTTAAATAAATTGATTTTACTATCCGTTAGGATTAAATAATAAAAGACTATGAAAGTAATTGTACCAATGGCAGGAAGAGGAAGTAGATTACGTCCTCATACATTAACAGTTCCTAAACCTTTAGTGCCAGTTGGAGGTAAACCAATTGTTCACCGTTTAGTAGAAGATATTGCTGCTGTTTGTAGTGAAAAAATTGAAGAAATCGGATTTGTTATCGGTGACTTTGGTGCTGATATCGAAAAAGAATTAATCAAGGTAGCTGAGAAATTAGGTGCTAAAGCAAAAATATATTACCAAGATAAACCATTAGGAACAGCTCATGCCGTATTATGTGCAAGAGAAATGTTGGATGGACCGGTAGTTGTTGCTTTTGCTGATACATTATTCAAAGCTGATTTTAAAATTGACCCAAATGCGGATGGTATTTTATGGGTAAAACAAATTGAAGATCCAAGTGCTTTCGGTGTTATCAAAATGAACGACAAAGGTGAAATTATTGATTTCGTTGAAAAGCCTTCTACGTTTGTTTCTGATTTAGCAATGATTGGAATTTATTATTTCAAAGATGGTTTAGCACTTCGTAAAGAATGTGAATACCTAATTGATAACAATGTAATAAAAGGTGGTGAATACCAATTGCCAGATGCTTTAAGAAGATTAACAGAAGCAGGTAAAAAATTCAAGCCAGGAGAGGTCACAGAATGGTTGGATTGCGGAAACAAAGAAGTAACTGTTTTCACGAATCAACGTGTATTGGAATATGATTATGCGAAAAATGTAGAGATGGTTCACCCTTCTTCGAAATTGATTAATTCAATTATTATTCCTCCTTGTTTCATTGGAAAAGATGTAATTCTTGAGAATTCTATCGTTGGTCCACATGTATCGTTAGGTCATGGTTCAATGGTAACAAATTCAATCATTCATAACAGTATTTTACAAGCGAATGCAATCATCATGGATGCCAATTTAAAAGATTCAATGTTAGGTTCAAATGCAAAATACAAAGGTTTGGCTCGAGATTTGAGTTTAAGTGATTACTCAATTATTGCTTAATGAATTTAAAAAAAATTGTCGCTATTGGTTTATTGATTTACTTGTTAATTCATGTGCAATTTTCAAGCATGAAGATAAAAAATCAGCTCCAATAACAAAGGCAAATTTTCCATACATCGAGAAATTTCATGAAGGACTTCGCTTAAAACAAAAAGGTGAGTTTGACGATGCGATTTTAGCGTTGAATTATTGCTTAGGTGTTCGCCAAGATGATGATGCTGTTTACTATGCTTTATCTGAAATATACATCCAAAAAAATGATTTAATGAAATCCGCGGATGCGATTCAGAAAGCAGCGTTAATCGATCCTAAAAACACTTGGTATACGCAAGAGTTAGCGTACATGAATTTTGAGCAGAAAAAATATGCTGAAGCGGTAAAATGTTTCGAGCAATTAGTTAAATCTGAACCTCGAAATGTTGATTGGTTATACGGATATGCCGAAAGTCTTGTTAGAACAGGAAAAACAGAAGATGCAATTAAAGCTTTTGATAAAACAGAGGAACAAATAGGTGTTATACCTGAGTTATCGATTCAAAAATTTCGTTTGTACATAGAACTTAAAAAACCAGAAAAAGGTGTAGAAGAAATCTTAAAAGCACGAAAAGTTCATCCTGAAGATGCTCAATTAATCGGTGTTTTAGTAGATTATTATTTTCAAACGAAACAAGATGTAAAAGCAGTTGCTACTCTTGAAGAGATGGCGAAAGCTGATCCTACAAATGGTCGAGTGCATTTAGGTTTGGCAGATATTTACAAGCAAAAAGGAAGAACGGCTGATTATTACACGGAGTTATTTAGAGCTTTTGCTTGTGAAGATGTGGATTTAGATACTAAAATGAAAATCTTAATTGATATTCATGAAAATAATTCAAAATTGACAAAAGAAGATTTTCAGTTAGCTGATATTTTAGTTGCACAATATCCAAACGATTCAAAATCATTTTCTATACAAGGTGATTTTTATTTGAAAGTGGAAGATCAAGTAAATGCATTGAAAAGTTATAAAAAAGCATTGGAATTTGAGCGATCAAAATTCCCTATTTGGAATCAAGTATTGGTGATGGAATATCAAAATACGGATTTTGAAAATCTTTATGTTGACAGTAAAAAATGTTTAGAATACTTTCCAAACAATACCAATGTTTATTTGTTTAATGGTATTTCTGCAAACCAATTGAAAAAATACCAAGAAGCAATTGATAATCTTGAAACTGGAAAAGAATTGATCGTAAATGATCAACCAATGAAAGCAGAATTTTATGCTCAAATTGGAGAAGCTTACTTCGGATTAAAAAACAATTCTGAAGGTAAAAAAAATTACGAAACAGCATTAGAATTAGATAAATCTAGTACGCTAAACATGAATAACTTTGCTTATCGTTTAGCCTTGGCTAAAGTTGATTTAACGAGAGCAGAAGAATTGATCAAATTAGCGAATGAGAAATCTCCAGGTCAACCACACTTTATAGATACTTATGGCTGGGTATTATTTCAAAAAGGAGAATACAGCAAAGCAATGGAACAGTATTTGAAAGCTTATGAAATCAATCCGAATGATAAAATCATTGTTGAGCATATCGGCGATGGATATTTCAAAGCTGGTAAAGTTTCAAAAGCAGTTGAATACTGGAAAAAAGCTTTAGAACTTGAATCAACCAATAAGAATTTAAAATTGAAAATTGAAAAGCAAGAATACTATGAGCCAATTTATTAAAAACCTTTTCTATTTAATAAGCAGCGGACTCATTTTCGTTTCTTGTGCAACTTCAAAAAATGTTGAAAAAAGCGTTACTGAAAAATTAGAACGTAAAAAAACACAGGAACTAGTTCAAGCTTTAGATAGTATTTCTAGAAAAAGTCCGACGTTTTTTTATTCAAAAATTAAAACAAATTACACGGATACCAATAGAAGTAATAGTTTCAAAACATCGATTCGTTTAGCGAAAGATAGTGCTGTTCATGCAATTATTTCATTTGCAAACATTCCAATTATCAATTCTATCATTACAAAGGATTCCTTAATCTTGACAAATAAGAAAGATAAATGTTATCTAAAACATGACTTAGGTTTTTTTAAAGAGTCATTCGGTGTTGATTTTAATTACAAAAATATAGAAGAGATTATTTTAGGCTTACCTATTGATTATGATACAAATCAGCGTTATTTTCAAATACATGATCATGCTCTTAATTATGTTTTATCTTCTCATCGTAAATTCAAAATCAGACGAAACGAAAAGAAATCAAAGGATGATATTAGTATCAAATATTATTTGAGTCGAGATGCTAAAGAATTGACTTCTATGGAGATTGAAAGTCCTTCAGATTCTACGTTGATTAAAGTAAATTACTTAAGTAGCGAAATAATTGAAGGTTATCGTTTTCCGAAAGATGTAGTAATTAACATTACAACGCCAAGAAATAAAATAAATGTCGAGTTAAACTACGATAAAATAGAAGTAAATTTGCCTCAAGAAATATTCTTGGTCATTCCTGAAAGTTATGAAAAGTGTGAGTAAAATGCATATCATATTGATTATTATTGGATTATTCATAATCAATGTAACATCGTATGCTCAAAACTCTAGTGATAAATTAAAAAAAGAACAGGATAAACTAGAAAAGAAAATTTCAAACACGAAATCACTGTTAAGTCGTTCAAAAACGAATACTCAAGCTTCATTAAATGAATTAAAAATCATTGAGAATCAAATTGAATTTAGAGAAAATCTTCTAAGAAATTTTGACAATCAAATTCGTGGAGCGGAAATCAAATTAACTAAAAAAAGTACTCAAATAAATGCGCTACGTAACAAATTAAAAAAGTTAAAAGAGCAATACCGTAAATTATTGATGTATGCCTATAAGCATAGAAACAAATATGGTAAAATGATGTATATTTTTTCTTCCACTTCATACAATCAAGCACTTAAGAGAAATAAATACCTTCAAAAAGTAGGTGATATTCAACAAAAACAGTTTTTAATTATTCGTCAATATGAAGGATTAATTAAGAATGAAATTACTTCAATCGAAAGTGAAAAGAAGTACAAATTGGAAATGTTGAATGAGAAGAAAAAAGAGAAAGAAGAAATAGAAAAAGATAAAGTCAAAAAACAAGTTGTTTATCAGAAATTCAAAAATGAAGAGTCTAAACTAATGGCTCAATTAAGAGAAGATGAACGCAAAAAAGAAATCTTAAAAGATAAAATTAATGCTGCAATTCGAAAAGAAATTGCAAATGCTGAAAAGAAAGCAAGACTTGCTGCTGAAAAAGCAGAGAAGGCTGAAAAAGCTAAAAAGAAGGCCGAACAAAGTGCATTAGCGACAAACACAGCTACATCAAAAACAACTTCAGAAGTAAAGGAAACGAAGAAAGAAACAACAACTACAGCGAAAAAAGAGGTTAATTATACTGAAAACACCAAAGAAGCAGTTTCGTTGAGCAAAAACTTTGAAGCAAATAAAGGACGATTACCTTGGCCAGTTGAAAAAGGAAGTATCACTGAAGGTTTCGGAAAAAATGCACATCCTACCTTGGAAAATGTATACACAAACAATAATGGTATAGATATTAGTACACCGCAAAACGCACAAGTAAGAGCAGTATTCGAAGGTGAAGTGACAAGTGTTTTAAATATCTTAGGCGCTGGAAAAGTGGTAATTATCAAACATGGTAATTATAGAACTGTATATTCTAATCTTCAAGATACATATGTAACAGTTGGATCAAAAGTTTCTACGAAACAAGTAATTGGCTCATTAACTGTTCCTCAAGGAAGTTCAGTTTCTGTTGCACACTTTGAAATTCACGTTGTAAACGGTGGATCGGTGCAATGTGTGAATCCATCGCTTTGGGTGAATAGATAAATAATCTATTAGAATATTTTATTTCAAAGCTAATGTTATAGAGCGCTAAAGTGTTCTAACGATTAGAAACCGATAATTATCGCCTCCAAAATCAATATAATACATTAACGCTAATTTAATAAACCTATTTACGCCTTTTAATTGCAAACCCCTCCAATAATGATTACCTTTGCAAATCTAAAAAGTTAAGAATGTCCCACAAAGCAGGATTTGTAAATATCGTTGGTAGTCCAAACGTTGGTAAATCTACATTGATGAACCAATTGATGGGGAGTAAAATGTCTATCGTTACTCCAAAAGCACAAACAACACGTCACAGAATTTTAGGAATTGTCAATGAAGAAGATTATCAAGTCGTTTTCTCTGATACTCCTGGAGTTGTAAACTCAGCATATGCACTTCACGATGCAATGATGGGTTATGTAAATACTTCAATTCAAGATGCTGATGTTTTGATTTTCATCACAGATATCAACGAAGATGAAATGAATCACAAAGAGACATTGGAAAAAATTCAAAAATTGAAAATTCCAGTGATTTGTTTGATCAATAAAATAGATTTAGGTGACCAAGCAAAAGCAATGGAACGTATTAGCTACTGGCAAGAACGTTTACCTGATGCTTATGTTTACTTACTTTCTGCGCTTCACGGATTCAATATAGATTTGTTGTGGGAACGAATTTTGAAATTGATTCCTGAATGTCCTCCATATTATGACAAAGAAGATTTATCTGATCGACCGATGCGTTTCTTTATTTCAGAAATGATTCGTGAAAAGATTTTTATTCATTGTCAAAAAGAGGTTCCTTATTCAAGTCAAATTGAAATTGAAGAGTATTTAGAAGAACAAGATATTATTAAAATTCGTGCCTTAATCATTGTTGAGCGTGATTCTCAAAAAGGAATTATCATTGGTAAAGGTGGCGAAATGTTGAAACGAATTGGACGAGAAGCAAGACAAGACATCGAAAAATTCGTAATGAAAAAAGTATTCTTAGAAACGTTTGTGAAAGTCGACAAAGATTGGAGAACTTCAGATACGAAATTGAAGAAATACGGGTATTAAAAAATAGATTACAAATTAGTAGATTACAAATTGGCAAATTACAGATTAGCAAATAATTTTGTTTTAATCAGTTTGCTTTGAAAAGATAAAATGGGAAATATTATAGCAATTGTTGGTCGTCCAAATGTAGGGAAATCAACTTTATTCAATCGTTTAACAGAATCTTCTAACGCTATTGTGAAAGAAGTAAGTGGTGTTACACGTGATAGATTATACGGAAGAGGTGAATGGAATGGTTACCAATTTTCTGTAATCGATACAGGTGGTTATGCAAGTGGAACGGATGATATCTTCGAAGCAGAAATTCGTAAACAAGTTTTAATCGCAATTGAAGAAGCAAACATCATCTTTTTCATGGTGGATGTTACAACTGGTATCGTTGATTTTGATGAGATGGTTGCTGGATTATTAAGAAAATCTAAAAAGAAAGTTTTCATTGTTGCAAATAAAGTAGATAATAGCGGACGTATCGGTCTTTCTTCTGAATTCTATCAGTTAGGAATTGGTGATGTTTACGATATGTCAGCAACAAACGGAAGTGGTACAGGTGAGTTATTGGATGATGCTGTGAAATTCATGGACATCGAAGATGAATCTGTTAAAGAATTAGATCACTTACCTCGTATTTGTATCGTTGGTAAACCAAATGTTGGTAAATCTTCTTTCGTAAATGCAATTACAGGTGAAGAAAGAAACATTGTTACAGATATTTCAGGTACAACGAGAGATGCAATCAATACAAGATTCAATGCCTTTGGATTTGATTTCATGATTGTTGATACAGCTGGTATTCGTAAAAAAGCGAAAGTTCAAGAAGATTTAGAATACTACTCAGTTTTACGTTCAGTTAGAGCGATTGAAGAGTCTGATGTATGTGTCTTTATGATTGACGCTACGGAAGGACTTCAAAAACAAGATTTACATATTTATTATGTAATTGAGAAAAATGCTAAAGGTGTTGTTGTTTTAGTAAATAAATGGGATTTAATTGAAAAAGAAACCCAAACAACAAAAGAATGGGAAGATAAAATTAGAGAACAATTAGCTCCGTTTAATGACGTTCCGATTATCTTTACTTCTACAGTAACAAAACAACGTGTACACAAAGCGTTGGAAGAGACAATGAAAGTTTACGAAAATAAAAAACGTAAAATTTCTACTTCAGAATTGAACGATGTAATGGGTGATATCATTGCAGCGACTCCTCCTCCATCTTTGAAAGGTAAATATGTGAAAATTAAATACATTCAACAGTTACCAACGCAAAGTCCTTCGTTTGCATTTTTCTGTAATTTACCTCAATACATTCCAGATAGCTACAAACGTTTCTTAGAAAATAGAATGCGTGAAATTTATGATTTCCAAGGGGTGCCAATTCGTATTTTCTTTAGAAAAAAATAATTAGCTTTACCTAGAAAATGCGTTACGGAGCGATCGATATTGGAACTAATGCTGCCCGTCTTTTAGTTGGCGAAGTGACAACAGAGAATGGACATTCTTTTGTAAAAAAGATATCGTATACACGTATTCCATTGCGATTAGGTGAAGAGGTTTTCGAAGATGGTAAAATATCTGTTAAGAAAGCGGAACACTTTTCAAAAACAATAAAAGCATTTCGCTTAATTTCTGAAATTTTTGAAGTGAAAGAACTTCGTGCATGCGCAACATCTGCAATGCGCGAAGCTTCAAATGGGAAAGAAATTCAAAAACTTATAGCCGATCAAACGGGTGTTGAAATAGATGTCATTTCAGGAAATGAAGAAGCCGATTTAATTTTTGGGACCTTCTTTTTGATGGATTTCGATAAAACAATGCCTTTTGTTGTGATTGACGTTGGAGGTGGAAGTACGGAAGTAAGTGTTTTTGAAAATGGAGAACGTTTGGCATCTAAATCATTTCAAATTGGAACAATTCGTTTATTAAAAGGAAAAGTAAACGAAGATATTTGGAAAGAAATTCATGATTGGTTAGCACTTCACGTGGAGATTAAAACAGTTCACCAAATTTTTGCTACTGGTGGAAATATTAATAAAGTCCACAAGATGTTAGGTGCGCAACATATGGAGACAATTTCAGTCAAAAAAATCAAGGAATTAAGAGATGAAATTGATGAATTAAGTTTGTCTCATAGGGTTGAAAAATATCAATTAAAGCCTGATAGAGCGGATGTTATCGTTCCAGCAATGGATATTTATCTTTATATCATGAAGGAACTTAAATGCAAAAACATCATTGTTCCAAAAATCGGACTTTCAGATGGTATGATTTACGATATGTATTTGAAGAGAAATAAAAAAATCTGATAATTGTTATTTGTCTATACTGACAATATAAAATTGCTTGTCCACTTCTAACAATCTTATATTTAATTGGTTTTCAAGATTTTTAGCTTCGAAATTTACACGACAACTATATGCTTTCAATTCTTCATCTTGTTTATCCAATTTCAATCTTTTATTCGTTAATGTAATCTCATTTCCAATTTTTAAATCTGAGATTAGTTGAATTGATTGTGCTTTCCACTTTGGAAGTAATTCTTTCATTATTGAACCGCCATCTTTCTGAAAACGAGTATTAAAAGATTTTGAAAAACACTTTATCAAGTCTGAATAAGAAATTGAAACATCATCAAATGCTATTTTCTGTTCCAACAACTCTTCGATTTTCTGATATAAATTAACTTTCGTTATTCCACTTTCAACTTCTTTTACGACTTTGATTTTGTTTATTTCATTCGAACAAGCAGTTAAAATATAGATGATTAGAAGAGCGATAAATTGATTTTTCATATTATTTAAGTGTTGGATAGAAGTTGAAAAACACACAACAGCCTAAAAGCCATCGTGTGTTTAATATTTAATTTAATCTTGATTAATTTTCTTAACCATTGTCAAAATAGTTGCTAACGCTACTGTTTCTCCTGTTTCATCGTAAACATCTACTAAGAATTTCACAATTCCTTTAGCGATATCATCTTCTGAACGTTTCTCTTGATCTACTTTTTCTTTTACTGTAAAACGAACACCGATTGTTGCTCCAGGATAAACTGGTTTTGTAAAACGAGCATCTTCTAATCCGTAGTTCAATAAAACTGGACCTTTTTTCGGGTCTACAAATAAACCTGCAGCTTTAGATAATACGAAATATCCGTGAGCTACTCTTCTTTCGAAAATCGTTCCTTCTAAAGAAGTCGCATCCATGTGTGCGTAAAAATTATCTCCTGAAACATTCGCAAAGTTTACAATGTCTGCATCTGTAACGGTATGTTTATGTGTGAAAACTGTTTCGCCAATTACCAACTCTTCGAAGTATTTTCTAAATACATGAGGATTTGCTTCTGGCATCTCTGCTCCTACTTGAAATTGTTGTGTGATTTTAGTAATCGTTGTTGGATGTCCTTGAATGGCTGTTCTTTGTAAGTAATGTAAAACTCCTCGTTTTCCACCCATTTCTTCTCCACCACCAGCTCTTCCTGGTCCACCATGCGTTAACAATGGCATTGGAGAACCGTGACCGGTACTTTCTTTCGCACAATCTTTGTTCAACACTAAAATACGGCCGTGCATACAAGCTGCTCCAACTACATATTCTGTTGCTTCATGATCATTAGGTGTAACGATTGAAGATACCAATGAACCTTTACCCATTTTGGCTAATTCAATTGCATCATCAATTGTTTTGTAAGGCATAATTGTCGAAACTGGACCAAATGCCTCGATGTTATGACAATCAGTATTTACGAATGGATTATCATTTCTAAATAAAATTGGAGAGAAGAATGCTCCTTTATTTCTGTCAGCACCAATCACATCAAAATTGTCTAAATCACCAAATACAATGTTTTGAGATTTTGCTAATTCTTCAACGCTTGCTCTAACTCTATCAACTTGTAATCTTGTTGCCAAAGAACCCATACGGACTCCTTCTTGACTTGGATCTCCAATTTTAGTTGAAGCCAAACGAGCTGCAATTCCTTTTTCTACTTCTTCGATTAAATCTTCCGGAACGATTATACGTCGAACTGCTGTACATTTTTGACCAGCTTTGATCGTAATCTCTTTTACTGTTTCTTTGATAAATAAATCAAATTCTTCTGTTCCAGGAGTTGCATATTTACCTAAAATAGTTGCATTTAAAGAATCTGCTTCTAAGTTAAATGATACACTTTCTTGAGCGATTTGAGGTAAACCTTTTAAGATTTTACCTGTAGAAGCACTTCCTGTAAACGTAACCACATTGTCAGAAGTAACATGGTCTAAAATTCCTCTTCCAAGTCCTACCACTAATTGCAAAGCACCTTCTGGTAAAATTTTAGATTCGATAATATCTCTTGTAATAACTTCCGTTAAGAAACTTGTGTACTCTGAAGGCTTCACAATTGCTGGAACACCTGCCATTAAATTCACGGCAATTTTTTCCAACATCCCCCAAATCGGGAAATTGAATGCATTGATATGAACTGCTGCTCCTTCTTTTGGAACCATGATGTGATGACCGATAAAAGTTCCGTTTTTAGACAATGGAGCTGCTTGACCATCTACATAATATGGTAAATCTGGAAATTGTTTTCTTAAAGATGCATTAGCAAATAAATTTCCAATTCCTCCTTCAATGTCAATCCAAGAATCTACTTTCGTTGCTCCTGTCCAAGCACTTACTTCATAATATTTATTTTTCTTTTCCATTAAGTGAAGTGCCAACGCTTTTAGCATTCTTCCTCTTTCTTGGAACGTCATTTTTCTCAACGCATGTCCACCCGTTTTACGAGCATATTCTAACATCGCTTGGTAATCTAATCCTGCACTAGAAACTTCTCCGATTTTATCCCCTGTAATTGCATTGTAAACGTTGGTTTCAACTCCATCTCCGTCAAACCATTTACCTAAAGCGTAGTTTTGATAACGTTGCATAGTCTATTTATTTAATATTTTTTATTTCAACTTTGTTCAGCTTATAAAGATAAGCATAGTTTTTAGGTTTGAAATTTTAGGAACTATTTATTAAAAAAATTTCTAAAATTGTCTTATTGATAAAATCAAAAAACGACCTGTTTTCACAAGTCGTTTTGATTCATCTAAGTTGATTGCATATCGTTTTTAGATGGATAATTGGTGGTTAAGTAATCTTTTTAAATTCCTATAATTTGTTTTACTTCAATTTCAGTAATCGCTCTGGATTTCCCTTCTGGTGAAACATATGTTCTTTTTATCAATCTTCCATGAATGGCAATTTGTTTTCCTTTTTCGCCATAGTTTTCGATGTATTGAGCCATATTTCCCCAAGCAAAAACGCGGTGCCATTCGGTGTTTTTAGTTACAGCTCCATCTTTTGATTTTACTTTTGAATCAGTTGCTAAACTGAAACGAGCGACTTTATTTCCATTATCGAAATTTGTGATCAATGCGTTTTGACCCATGTTTCCAACTAGTGTTACGTGATTTCTAAGCGTTTGCATATCGTTAAGTTTTAAAGGTGAAAAAGTTAGATTTAAGGTTAGGTTGATTTATTATAGAATGACCAAATCGTTTACTTCAACTTCGGATACCACTCTACGTTCCCCAGATGAATTTTTGTAAAAACGACTGGTTAATTTACCTTCGATGGCCAATCCCATTCCTGCGGTTCCGAGTTCTTCTAATACTTGAACCCATCTTCCCCAAGCAGACAATTGATGCCATTGTTTTTTGCTTTTCATATTTCCTTCCGCATCTAAAAATGTTTCTTTGGTAGTTAAAGTAAACTGTGCGATTTTTCTTCCATTTGATAATTCAACAAATTTTGGAGTTGAACTCATTTTTCCAATTAAATTTACGTGATTCATGGTTCCTAGTTATTTGAAGTTGCTACTGATTCATTATTTTTCGGCGTTAATAATAAGAAATCGGTGATCTCAATATCTGTTGTATATCTTTTTTCGCCACCTTTTTCGTACGACTTGTTCACCAATTTTCCTTCAATCATTAACTCTTGACCTTTGTCTAAAAGATTTACTAAACGTTCAGCTGTTTTTCCCCAAGCATATACATTATGCCATTGAGTATTTTCAACCCATTTACCATTTTTATCTTTGAAATCTTCTTTTGTTGCGATCGAGAATTTTGTGATTGAATAATCATTTCCTACTTTTTGAATTGAAGGTTTTTGACCTAATCTTCCTATCAAACTAACTTTGTTTCTTAATGTGCTCATAATGTGTAAATTTTATAAAGTTTGAATTTTTTGTTTCCCATCAATTGTTGTTGATTGATTTCGACACTGCAAAGTTTGTTCAGCTTCAAATCTTTTTTCGGTTATTTATCATTTACTGTCGAATATTTATCGTTTGTAAGTGGTTGTAATCGGATATATATTTAAATATCAATAATTTAAACAAAATAAAAAATTAAGATAAAATGAAATTATTCTTGATGATTGTATAAAAAAACCGAGAAATAAATTAACTTTAGCTTGCAGATGGACACACTTTATCCAAATATTTTAATCTTTCATTCCCTGATTCGGTGGATCATTTCAATATTGTTCATTGTATCAATTGTAAGATGGTATTTGAAAAGAAATCAAACGGTGAAAATAGAACTGTTGGATAAGCGATTAATTAATTCTTTTTTGATTTTTGTGACCATTCAACTCATTCTAGGTTTCGAACTCTATTTTAGAAGTCCCTTAGTGAATTATTTTTTAACTCATTTTTCGGAAGCCATTCATCTACGTCAACCACGGTTTTTCGGAATGGAACACAGCAGTATGATGCTGACAGGAATAATATTGGTTTGTGTTGGAATCGTGAAATCAAAACAAAAAGAAACGCCGTATAAAACGCTTTTCATTTACTATGGATTTGCTTTTCTAATTATCTTTTTCTCAATTCCATGGGAATTTTCCCCGTTGACGAGTCGACCGCTTTGGAGGTGGTTTTAGGATAGATCCAAGACTACTAGACTCAAGACTATAAGATTTTAAGACTAATTAAATGATTCTTTGTCTTAAAATCTTGGGTCTTGAAATCTTTTGTCTAATATACTTTTCCCATCAATTTTGCTACATATTTCCCGATGATATCAAATTCAAGATTCACTTTACTTCCAATTTTTAATTGATGAAAATTTGTGTGCTCGAATGTATATGGAATAATACAAACTGAGAATTCTTTTTCTTTCGAATCAACGACCGTTAAACTTACGCCATTAACAGTTGCAGATCCTTTTTCGACAGTTGGTTGAGATGCATCATATCTAAATGTAAATTTCCAACTTCCATCTTGATCTTCGATGGCAATACATTCAGCTGTTGTGTCAACATGTCCTTGAACGATATGTCCGTCCAAACGACCATTCATGACCATACAACGCTCTAAATTGATTTTTGAGCCAACTTCCCATTGACCCAAATTGGTTTTATTTAAAGTCTCTTGAATCGCCGTAACAACGTATTCATTTCCTTCAATAGAAACAACCGTTAAACAAGTCCCATTGTGCGCAACACTTTGATCCACTTTTAATTCATTTGTAAAAGGCGCTTGAATTGTAAAATGAATGTTTTCGTTTTCTTTCACGATTGCTTTAACTGCACCTAATTGCTCAATGATTCCTGTAAACATAGTTCTATTGTTTTTTTGTAAAATTAATGTTTTTTGGTATGAGTTTCATGATCATTTCAATTTTTGACATTTCTTAAATCTAAAATATTTTCAAATCTTGAATCTTAAAGTCTTTTTTCTTGAAGTCTTATTAAACTTTCTTCCTATCTTTAATCTATCCATGTCAGACAATCGTCAAATATTCTCTTTAAAGCAAGTCGCTGCGTCTATTCGTAAAGTGATTGAGGATCGGTATGCGCAATTATATTGGATACGAGCTGAAATGCATAAATTGAATCGTTATCCGAGTGGACATTGTTTTCCAGAGTTAGTTCAAAAAGAAGACGATAAAATTGTGGCGCAAATGAATGCTTCAATTTGGAAACACAATTACGAACGTATCAATCAAAATTTTATTCGTGTTGTAAAGGAACCGTTGCAAGAAGGAACGACTTTATTGATGCAAGTGAAAATTACGTTTCATGAAACATTTGGTTTGAGTTTACAAATCATGGACATCGACCCGAATTATTCGTTAGGTGAATTGCAACGTGAACGACAAGAGACATTGTTGAAATTACAAAAGGAAGGATTGTTAAATCTCAACCAAAAATTGAATTATCCCTTGCTTCCAAAACGCATCGCTATTATTTCAGCAGATACCAGTAAAGGACTTTCAGATTTCAGAAATGTCATGGCGAACAATGCAAATGGTTATCAATTTTTCATGCATCTTTTTCCAGCTTATTTGCAAGGTGATGTTGCCATACCTTCGATCATCGAACAATTGAAAAAAATCGAAAAAGTAAAACATCATTTTGACGTCGTTGTGATTGTTCGAGGTGGGGGAGGCGAAGTCGGTTTATCGTGTTATAACAATTACGAATTATGTAAATCCATCGCTCAATTCCCATTACCAATTTTAACAGGAATTGGTCACTCGACAAATTTAACTGTGGCTGAAATGGTCGCGTTTAGAAATGCAATAACTCCAACAGAATTGGCCGACTTTTTAATCGGTTCATTTCAAGAAATTGATTTGTATTTAAGAGATAGTCAACGCAGTATTATTTCGGTGACAAAAAACATCATTGAACGTTCAAAATCGGGTTTAACTTCTGAAGTAAAACTGTTTAAAAACGTCACTCAAAAACGTTTGATGGAAACTAAAAACACATTGGTTTCTACCTCATCTTCAATGAAAAGTGGAGTGAAATTGAGAATGCAAAAAGAACAAGAATTTATATCTAATTCGCATATATCAATCAAAAGGAGCGTTAAAGAGTTAGTTTCACAACAAAACACAGGATTAAAAACGTATAACGAACGCATTTCAAAAGGAGCCAATTATCTGTTCAAAGAGCAACGAAACGATTTGAATTCAATCGCAGATCAACTGCCAAAATTGACCCAATTTTTCGTGCAAAAAAACACGACAATTTTAACACAATTAGAACAAACAATTCGATTAATTGACCCAATTAATGTATTAAAAAGAGGCTATTCAATCGCCTTAATTGAGGGTAAAATTATCTCAGAAAACAACCCTGTTGAACCTGGAAAAACGATGGTAGTTAAAACCCATCAATACGAAATTGAAACAGAAATTAAGAAAATAAAAGAGCTATAAATTATGAGCAACGAATTAAATTATACAGACGCTTTTGACGAATTACAAAACATCGTTTCAGAAATTGAAGATGGAGAAATTTCAGTAGATGAACTTTCAATCAAAGTAAAACGTGCATCGGAATTGATCAAAATTTGTAAAAATAAATTGACTTCCACAGAAGAAAATGTGAATCAAATTTTAAAGGAATTGGAGGAGAATTAGGTTGGAATTTTGGAATTGATATAACCATATAAGACATATAAGATTGTTGTTTTCTTATATGCCTTATATGGTTTAAATTTTTACTTATTCAGCATATTAACCGCATTGTTCACATTCACGAAACCACCTGAAATACACAATTGTTTCACTTTTTTCTTTTTCTTAGAACCTGGGATTTTTACTTTCTTTTTGTAAGTCACAACAGATTTCATTAAGATTGTTCTCACTTCTTCTGCTTTTAATTCAGGGTAATAAGAACGAATAATTGCTGCTGCTCCAGCTGTTGCAGGTGAAGCCATACTTGTTCCTGAACTTGTTTTATACGCATTATTATCTGGAACTGTTGAATAAAGATCAACTCCAGGCGCAAAAACATCCACTTTCTTTTGACCGTAATTTGAGAAATCACCTATTAATGTTTTACCTGCTTTGAATGAACTTGCTCCAACTTGAATCCAGTTTTTAGCAGTATCTCCAGATAATAATTCTCTGTTTGGGAAAGATAATTCCACATCGTTGTCTTTAGATTCATTACCTGCCGCATGAATCAACAATACATCTTTCGAACGAGCATATGCAACAGCATCATCTACCAACTTTTTATCTGGAGAATAATATTTACCAAAACTCATGTTAATGATTGTCGCACCATTATCAACAGCATAACGAATTGCATTTGCGATGTCTTTATCTCTTTCATCACCGTTTGGAACGGCTCTAACAGGCATAATGACAACATTCTCCGCAATTCCATTCATACCGATTCCATTGTTTCTAGAAGCAGCTATAATACCTGAAACGTGTGTTCCGTGAAATGCATCTGGACCTTTCACTCGATTACATCCATAATAACGCTCTGTTAAATCGTTAGGATTATCTCCAACCACAACAGCTCTTAATGAATCCATATTCATTGTATTGCAGTGAATGTTATGTTCTAACATCTCTTTTCCTTCTGTTAATTGAGCTTCCAATTCAGCAACATCTATTCCCATCATGAAAATCAATTTCATTCGTTTTTGAATCTTTTCTTCTCTTTCGTTAGCTGGGGTGTAATTTTTAATTGCTTCTTTATCAAGCTTGCCATTATTCTTATTCTTAACATTCACCAAATAATCACTGAAAACACCAATTCCAATTAACTGTTTTTGTTGTTCAGCCAATTCTTTATTGAACGTAATTCTAATTTTCTTCCAATCTTCAAATGCTTTCAAGTCTACACCATTAAGATTTAAAGTGTCTTTTGTTGTATAAAGACGTTTTCCTTTTTGGAAAATACGAGCCATTTCAGTTGCTTCGTAATTGATATCTTGCTCTTTTCCTCCTAAGAAACTCCATCCATTTACATCATCTATATAGCCATTTTTATCATCGTCAATTCCGTTGTTTGGAATTTCGTCTTCGTTGACCCAGATAACATTTTTTAAATCTTCATGTTCTGTATCTACTCCACTATCGATAACTGCAACGATAACTTTCTTTCCTTTCTTTCCTGCTAATGTTTTATAAGCTTCTTCTGAACCAACTCCATAGACTTTATCTTTCAAAGGATCTAAAGTTGGCCAATTTTCAGGTGCTTTCTCTTGCGCAAATGAAACTGAAAAAGCGAAACAAGTAACTGCTGTAAATAATGATTTCATATTCTTAATAGTTAATTTCTAGTAAAAATCGTTCAACGATGAACGAACGACAGAGAACAAAAGTAGTTAACTTTTAATTGAAGCTTGTAAGATTTATATAAAGGGAATAGTTTTGTGGATGGTTGATGAGAATTTGAGGTTGAGTGGGATTGCTAGAATCGATGTAGTTAGAATATTACGCCCTTACAGGGGTTAAGGAAAGAGTGATTCACACAGACACATTACTACATCACGTAATCAAAACATTCAAAGATGAACATCGAGTATTCTTAAATAAATATAAAGTAGAATATGATGAACGATATGTTTGGGATTGAGTTATAAAATCAAACCCAACTTTTCAATCAAATAAGATTTAACATCCTTATTATCATATTTGACAATTATTAATTTAATATTATTTGATGTCAAATAATCGTACTTTACAATATCACGTTTTTGAGTATCTCTTAAACCTTGTATGCCTCCAAAAGGATCAATAGGCTCATAATGTTGAATTCCATTATATTCAATTACAGTGTTATATTTTGGAAGAAAGAAATCACATTTTAGTTTATTTTTTAAATAAAGTCCATCAAAAGATTTTTGTTCTTCAAACTGAATATCAAATTCTTCTAATAACAATCTTAAAAGGTTTTCACCTCTACTGCTTGAACATTTTGGACAACCTGATCCACGATAATGATCTCTAGGTATTTGTAAAAAATAACCATGCTTTAAACACTCAATTTGAATGGGTGTAAAAATATCCTTGTAATCATTTTCTGAGTATATATAACGATCACCATGAGTTAATTTTGATTTTATTATAAATTCTTCAAAATGAATCTTTTTTCGTTCAGCGTTATCTTCAATTCCACAAAACTTACAACCATGACCATTAAAATGTTGAGATGGGTTTTGTTCAAACCAACCATGTTTTAAACATTGAATACTCATTTTAGTTGTGACATTTATATATGTCTCAGTTTTATAATTGTATCTATCTCCATGGATGGATTGAAAAATATCCAAAACGGACTCCCAGCTTTTAGTATTAGATTTAGAAGATTTTAAATACCCACATTTTGGACAACCAGCTTTCATTGAAATATGAGCATGTGGAATTTGATCAAAATATCCATGTTCAGAACAGTATATTTTCATTTTTGATGTATAATTCACATAAGAATTTTCATCATAGAAATATAGATTTTTATGGGTTTTTTCTGCTCGAATCAAAAACTCACTATAATCTAATTTAATATTTTCTTTTGCTGAAATTCTCCCACATTTAGGGCAACCTTGTCCATTAAAATGGCTATTAGGTTTCATTGTGAAAACCCCATGAACAGAACAAATAATATCTACCTTTGTTTGACTATTAACATAATTAACAAGTTTATAGTCATATTTATTTTTATGAACTTCTTTAACAGAATCAATAAAATCTTGAGTAGAATATCTTTGACTTAATGCTCTATTTAACTTTGCACATTCGGGACATCCTTGACCTTTTAAGTGATTAGCTGGAGTTTGAAAAAAATCACCGTTAGTAGAGCAAACTATATTTACCTTATCTTTTGTTTTTGTATAAATTACTTTTGAATAATTATACTTATCACCATGAAGAATCTGTGCTTTCTGAAGAAAATCTTCTTTTGAAATTAATCTTGACATTTACAACAAATCAACTCCAACTCGTCCCTTCTTTTCCATCTTTCACAACGATACCTGCTGCTGCAAGTCCGTCACGGATTTTGTCAGAAGTTGTCCAATCTTTGTTTTCTCTTGCTGCTTTACGAATATCTAAAACCAAATCCATTACTGGAGCCAATTTTGAATCAGTAGATGCTTTTGAAAGTGATAATCCTAATACATCTAATACAAATGAAGTTAATTCAGCAGAAAGTAATTCTAAATCAGCTTTTGAGATAGATGCATTTCCGTCTGAAATTGAATTGATGTACTTCACCGCTTCGAAAATATTTGCTAATAAGATCGGTGCGTTAAAATCATCCCCCATCGCTTTATAGAAACTTGCAACAATTGCTTGAACATCTTGAGAAGAAGTTTCAGCTGTTGGTAATTTTTCTAATTTATCAATTGCTTCTGACAAACGAGTAAATCCTTTTTCTGCAGCGTTTAATGAATCTGAAGTGAAATCCAATGTACTTCTGTAATGCGCCTGCATCATCGAAAAACGAATCACATTAGGCGCATATGGTTTGTCAAAAACAGCTGTTGTTCCTTCTACAATTTCTTTCGGTAAAAAGTAATTCCCTAAAGATTTACTCATTTTTTGACCGTTCACATTCAACATGTTGGCATGCATCCAATATTTCGCTGGATTACAACCCAATGAACCACAATTTTGAGCAATTTCATCTTCGTGATGCGGAAATTTTAAATCCAAACCTCCACCGTGAATGTCAAATTGTGAACCTAAATATTTTGTACTCATAGCAGTACACTCAATATGCCAACCTGGATTTCCGTTCCCCCATGGAGAACGCCAAATTTGCATATCATCTGGATTTGCTTTTTTCCATAAAGCGAAATCGGCAAAGAAACGTTTTTCGTCTTGTGCATTCAAGGTTCTTGTTTCTTCCGCTAATTCGTCTACTTTTCGTCCGCTTAATATTCCATATTCGAACTTTTCGCTGTAAGCTCTCACATCAAAATAAACTGAACCATTTACAACATAAGCAAAACCATTCTCAATAATTTGTTCGATGATTTCGATTTGTTCTTGAATATGACCAGTTGCTGTCGGTTCAATATTTGGTGGCAACATGTTGTAAATACGTTGTAATTCTTGGAAATTAACGTTGTATTTGTAAACGATTTCTAATGATTGAACTTGCTCCAAACGAGCTACTTTTCCGATACTATCTACATCGTCTCCTGCACTGTTTGTAATGTGACCAGCATCTGTGATATTTCTCACGTATTTTACTTGATACCCTAATTTCAAAAGGTAACGGTAAATCATATCAAAATTGATAAACGTACGCATGTTTCCCATATGTGGCTCACTGTATAACGTCGGTCCACAAACATACATTCCAACTCTATTTTCGTGTATCGGTTCAAATTTTTCTTTTTGACCTGTTAAACTATTGTAAATAAAAAGTTCGTTTGTAATTGTGCTCATAACGTTATCCTGTGATTTTTCACGAAATTAATGAAAAGATTGAAAGTAAAAGTGATTTGAAAGCTGATTATTTGCTTGTTTTCTTCGGTAAACTTCTTAAAAAAGTAAAAATCCTTTTTCTAAACAAGATTAATAATAAGATGTAAGGAAGAAACATTAGGTATAAAATACCAAAATTGATATTACTTCCGAAAGATGATTCTTCTAAATCAGTGGCTTGTTCTGATAATAATTTACATTGCGAACATCCTTGTCCAAACACATCTAGTACTAGAAGTGATAAACAAATAATTAAGAATATTCTGACTGTATTTTTCATGAGTTAAAATTAATAATAATTCAATTGATTAAAAATGATTTTCGTCATTATTCTTTACTCTAAAATCAGATTCTTTAGTAGAATGTACCAATCAATGAGTAAAGGATTAGAACAAAAAGAAAAATTCAACTAACTTTGAGTTCAGTTTATCAAAACATCAAAATGAAATACATATTTATATACATATTAGCAGTTGTAACAATTATCTCAAGTTGTGGAGGTTCTAAATCTAAAACTGCTGCCACAACAAACATAGATAGCTTAATCGTTCTTTATCCTGACAGCATGCCGATTTTAATCAAACACGGTCAGAAAATGATGAAAGAATTTGATTTTTCTAAAGCAATCGCTGATGGGGCAAAAGCATTTCATAAAGACAGTAATAACATCGAAGCTAGAATGTTATATGCAGATGTTTTAAATAATCGTCCAACGAGAACATTTACAGATGTCATGGAGGCTCAAAGACACTTCAAAGTGATTATCAAAAAAGAACCAAGAAACACAAAAGCACTTGTAGGATTGGCAACAACTTACAGTCAACAACAAGATTTTGAAAAAGCGTTTCAATACATTAATAACGCGTTGAAAATAGATGCAAAATACAGAGATGCTTATGTTTTAAAAGGAACTATTTATTTACAAATTGGGAATAAAGAATTAGCAAAATCATCTTATGAAACTGCTGTTCAACAAGATCCTAAATTTTATGAAGCTTATTTGATGTTGGGTACAATTTATGAATCAGAGAACAATCCAATTTGTTTAGAATATTATACAACTGCAACTAAAATTCAACCAAATAATCCAGATGTTCTTTATGCTTTAGCTTATGCAGATGTGAAGTACAATAAAGTGAATCAAGCGAAAAGATTGTACCGTAAAATGATTCAGATTGATTCAACGTACCACGAAGCATTATTTCAATTAGGTTACATCAAACAGTATGTTGAAATGGAGAGAGACAGTGCCATGTATTTTTACAAAAGTGCCATCAAATCAAACTTCCAATTCGTAGAAGCGTATCATAATTTAGGTTTATGTTACGAAGAAATGGGCGACAAAACGCATGCTTTAGAATCTTTCGGTAAAGCCTTAAAATTCAATCCAAATTATGAGTTATCTAGAACTGAAGCAAATAAATTGAGATAATGCGAATTCATCCAAAGTACATTCAAATTATTGGCGATGCTGTCATTCCTTTATTAGGTTTCTTTGTTTGGAGTTGGAACATTTACTTTATTCTTCTTTTTTATCTGCTTGATCTTTTAGTTAAAGAAGTCGTAATGCATTTTAAATCAAATCGCATTGTGAAATTTCAAACTGAAATCGGATTAAAAAATACTTCATCAAAAAATGAATTGAAATTTCGATTCTTAAGCAGTATTCTTCTAATCTTTAGCTTATTTGTTATTCATTTTGCGTTAGTCGTAAAAGATGATGATTTTAATTTACTAAAAGAATTAATTGATTTTTGGAATTATAAAGACATGGGATTTGCTCAAGGTTATATTCTAATTCCATTAGTAATCGTAATGGGGTTCATGCAATATAAAAATGAATTTATTCTACCTAAATTGTATGAAAATCAGTCATTGGATTTTATCTGGAAAAAACACATTAAAGCATTAATCGTTTTGTTAAGTTTTTCAAGTTTAACGTTTGGAATACTTCAATTTGTAAAAATAAATGATTTGATATTGGTGATTGGTGTTATTGGAATTTCAAGCGCTTATCAATTTTTAGAAATTCGTAGTCAATTTCTGAGAAAATAAATTAAATCTCACCCATCAACTCCAACGTTTCTTTCGACGCTGCTTGTTCGGCCATCTTTTTAGATGTTCCTTTACCTTGTCCGTAATTAACACTGTTGACTTTCGCTTGAACTAAATACTCCCAAGAACCTCCCAAGTTTTCTTCCGTAAGAACTTCAAATTCAAGTTTCAATTGTTTTTTCTGACTCCAAATAAATAACTTCGATTTGAAATCAATTTCTTCTTCCAATAAACGATTTAAATCAACGTATTTTCTGAAGACATGATGGTTAATTGACTTTTTAACAGCACTAAATCCACCATCTAAATAAATGGCCCCCATAATCGCTTCAAAAGCGTTTCCTTCTAATGTGTTTAAATTGATCGAACGTCCTTTTTGATAACGAATGATTTCTCTTAACTCCATATCCTCTGCAATCGTAGACAATGTTTTTCTACTAACTAATTTGGATTTGATTTTTGTTAAGTATCCTTCATCTTCGTTTGGAAAACGGGTATACAGATATTCAGCAATGACCGCATCTAATATGGCGTCACCTAAAAATTCTAAACGTTCGTTTGAAGATTCGGAATTGTTATTGCTTAAAGATTTGTGTGTTACTGCTTCAAAAAAATAGTGTACTTTTCTAGGACGGTATCCAAACCGTTTTAGGATAAATCGAATAATTAGTAATTCATCCTTTGATCTCTTTCCTGTGAAAAATAAGAAGCGGGATAACAATTATTTTTGATATTTCTTAACAATAATACTTGTATTATGTCCTCCAAATCCGAATGTATTTGAAATAGCATAATTTACAACACGATTTTGCGCTTTATTAAACGTAAAGTTTAATTTATTATCTATCGCTGGATCGTCAGTAAAGTGATTAATTGTTGGAGGAATAATATCATGTTGAACAGCCATAACACATGCAATCGCTTCAATTGCTCCAGCAGCACCTAATAAATGTCCTGTCATTGATTTTGTTGAACTGATGTTCAAGTTGTAAGCATGATCACCAAAAACATCTTTAATTGCTTTTACTTCAGCAATATCTCCTAATGGAGTTGATGTTCCGTGAACGTTTACATAATCAATTTTAGTAGCATCAATCTCAGCATCTTCTAAAGCAGCTAACATTGTGTTACGAGCGCCAATTCCATCTGGATGTGGAGCTGTCATATGATAAGCATCTCCAGACATACCACCACCTACAACTTCTGCGTAGATAGTTGCACCTCTTTTGATTGCGTGTTCATATTCTTCTAAAATAAGTGCACCTGCACCTTCACCTAAAACAAAACCATCACGATCTAAATCAAACGGACGAGATGCTGTTTCTGGAGAATCATTACGAGTAGATAATGCTTTTAAAGCATTAAATCCTCCCATTCCCATTTGGTTAACAGCAGCTTCAGAACCACCAGTAACGATTGCATCAGATTTTCCTAAACGAATCATATTGAAAGCATCGATAATTGCATTCGTTGCAGAAGCACAAGCAGAAACAGTTACATAGTTTGGTCCTCTTAAACCGTATTTAATAGAGATATGACCTGCTGCGATATCAGCAATCATTTTAGGAATAAAGAATGGATTGAAACGTGGCGTTCCATCTCCTGAGAAGAAATTTTCAGCTTCGTCTTGGAACGTTTTTAAACCTCCAATACCTGAACCCCAAATAACTCCAATTCTATCTAAATTTGGATTTGACTCCATAAGACCAGAGTGCACCATAGCTTCTGTAGCAGAAACTATGGCGTACTGTGAAAATTGGTCTAATTTTCTTGCTTCTTTACGATCGATAAATTCTTCAACATTGAAGTCTTTAACCTCGCAAGCAAAATGTGTTTTGAACAAAGATGCATCGTATTGTTTCACTGGCGCCGCACCACTTTTCCCTTGTTTTAATGCTTCCCAATATTCAGTAAGCGTATTACCAATAGGTGTAAGTGCACCTAACCCCGTTACAACAACTCTTTTTAATTCCATAAAGGATAAACTTTGTTCAACAATAAGATTCTAAAAATTTATTAGTTTGAGTGCTCCTCGATGTAAGTGATAGCATCTCCAACTGTTTGGATTTTTTCTGCTTGATCATCAGGAATTGCGATGTTGAATTCTTTTTCAAATTCCATAATCAACTCAACTGTATCTAGAGAATCAGCACCTAGATCATTTGTGAAGCTTGCTTCGTGATTTACTTCGCTTTCTTCAACACCTAATTTATCTACAATGATAGATATTACTTTTGCTTTGATTTCAGACATTTCTAATTTTTTTAATAATTACAGTTTGCAAAGAAAAAAACATTGTGGCAAAAAACAAAATTATTTACTCATATTATTATACTCATTTACTATTCAATCTATACAATATGACGTCAAGAGTATATGTTTAAAGGGATTAATTCAATTTATGAATGTTATTTTTTTTATGTTAAATTTTTCAACTGAAAGTCAAAATTGCTGTTTTTAAGGTTTTTTTAACTAAAAAGGTGAGAACTTTTGGGTTATAAACGACTATACTTTCTAACTTTACACCATGGAGAAAATAAAATTAGCGATTTTTGCTTCTGGATCTGGGTCAAATGCAAAGAATATTATTCAGCATTTTAAAGACCATTTATCGATTGAAATTGAGTTTGTATTATCGAATAAATCGGATGCTCCAATCGTTTTTTGGTGCAACGAAAACAACATAGAAACGGTTATTCTAGATAACGAGAAAGTAGATGATGGAAATTTGTTAAATTCCATTTGCAAAGAGAAAGCGATAAACTTCATCATTCTAGCAGGATATTTAAGAAAAATTCCCGCTGAATTAATTCATGCTTTTGAAAATAAAATGATCAATATTCACCCATCTCTCTTACCAAAATTTGGAGGAAAAGGCATGTATGGAAATCACGTTCATAAAGCCGTAAAAGAAGCCAACGAAAGCCAAACGGGAATCACTATCCATTATGTAAACGAAAATTTTGATGAAGGAAAGTATATTGCACAATTTTATACTGAAATCATCGCTTCTGATACAATAGAAGATATACAAACAAAAATACATTCGTTGGAACAAAAGTATTTTCCATCAGTTATTGAAAAAACAATTATTGCTTAAAACCCCATAAAATGTTCGAATTTTTAAATGTATTTAATACGGGTGAACTGTTCAAAGCTTCAATGGTTCTTTTTGCTGTAATTGATATCATTGGTTCAATTCCATTAATTATCAAATTAAAAGAAACGTCTGGTGATATCAGCGAATTGAGAGCAAGTCTTGTTTCATTGGGAATCATGATTGGATTTTTCCTTCTAGGTGAAAGTATTTTGAAGTTATTTGGTGTGACTATTCAATCGTTTGCGGTAGCAGGTGCATTAATCATATTTGCAATGGCACTCGAAATGATTTTAGGCGTTAAATTGTTTAAAGACTCTGTTTCTGGAAAAACAGCGAGTGTTGTTCCTTTAGCATTTCCTTTAATTGCTGGAGCTGGAACGATGACTTCCCTTGTTTCTTTAAAAGCAGAATTTCATGACATCAATATTATATTGGCTATATTTATAAATATCTTAATCGTTTATTTAGTTTTAAAATCTACCAATAAGATTGAAAGATTACTAGGTGAAACGGGAATCGCTATCATGAAAAAAGTATTCGGAATTATTTTGTTAGCAATCGCTGTGAAGTTGTTTACTTCGAATATGAAATTAATGTTTGAATAATATTTTAGAATTTAAAACATGAAAAAAACAAATACTGAGAAAGAATTACGTTACGATAAAGCATATTTAAGAATGGCCAAAACATGGGCCGATCTTTCTCATTGTTCAAGAAAACAAGTAGGTGCAATTATTGTCAAAGATGGAATGATTATTTCTGATGGTTACAATGGTGCTCCAGCTGGTTTTGATAATTGCTGCGAAAATGAAATTGGTGAAACGCATTGGTATGTCTTACATGCAGAAGCTAATGCTATACTTAAAGTCGCAAAATCAACGAATAATTGCAAAGATGCAACCCTTTATTTAACGCTTTCTCCTTGTAAAGAATGTAGTAAATTAATTCTTCAAGCCGGAATTAAAAAAGTTGTTTTTATAGATAAATACAAAGATACTGCCGGCATCGACTTTCTTGCAAGTGCTGGAATTGAAACGGTTCATTTAGATAATATTACAGATGGAGAATAAAAAATTTAATTACTTAATTCCAATTTCACTTGCTGCCTTTTTAGCAATTGGTTTATGGTTGGGTAATTTCATGTCAAAAAATGGATCTTACGGTTTTTCAAAAGGAGAAGAGAAAACACAAAAACTTCAAGATATCATTGATGTTTTAGATGCGAAATATGTCGATGATGTCAATGGAGAGGAATTGTTTGAAAAAGCGATTGGAGACATGTTGCACCAATTGGATCCTCATAGTAATTATATTCCAGCAAAAGATTTAAAAGCGGTTAATGAATCGATCGAAGGAAAATTCGGTGGAATTGGCGTTCGTTTTTTTGTAATTCGTGATACGATTTGCGTGACAAATGTGATTCATTATTCACCTTCTGAACGAGCTGGTTTAAAAGCAGGAGATAAAATTGTCGAAATAGAAAATAAAATCGTTGCGGGTAAAAAAATCAACAACGAAAAAATAATGTCTATGTTGAAAGGCGATCCTGGGACATTTGTGAACGTGAAGATTCTTAGAAATAAAAAGAAACTTGCTAAAAAAATTCAACGCGGAATTATTCCAATTGAATCTGTTATTTGTGCCAAAATTGTTTCTCCTTCGATTGGTTACATCAAAATCGAACAGTTTTCAGTTTCTACATATGAAGAATTTCAATATGCGATCATGAATTTGAAGCGACAAGGAATGAAAAAATTAATTGTCGATTTAAGAAACAATGGTGGTGGTGTTTTACAAAGTGCTACGAAGATTGTGGATGAATTTCTAAAAGAAAATTTACCAATCGTTGAAACAAAAGGAATTCACCAAGGTCGTCAAATGTATCGTTCTACAGGTGGTGGCGTCTTGGAATCAACTCCTTTATGTATATTAATTAACGAAAATTCTGCTTCAGCGAGTGAAATTTTAGCAGGAGCTTTACAAGATAACGATCGTGGAACAATCATCGGACGTCGTTCATTTGGGAAAGGTTTAGTTCAAGAAGATATTCAATTAAGAGATGGAAGTGATTTACGTTTAACAATTGCCCGTTATTATACGCCAACTGGAAGATGTATTCAAAAACCTTATGCAGGTGATATTGAAGAATATTATCAAGATCAATATGATCGCATGAACAATGGTGAATTATACAAACCAGATTCAAGTATTTTCGTTGATTCATTAAAATTCAAAACGCCAAAAGGTAAAATCGTTTATGGCGGTGGCGGAATTATGCCAGATCTTTTTGTACCGTATGATTCAACTGGAACTAGTTTCTATTACTCTGAATTAATGTATTCTGGCTCATTTCAAGGTTTCGCATTTGACTTTGTAGCAGATAAAAGAACTAAATGGAAAAATCCAGCTGAATTCAATAAATCATTCACTGTTTCAGATCAATTGGTAGAAGACTTTACAAAGTACAGTGCTAAATACTTTAAAGTTCCTTTGAATAAAAGCGAATATAATCATAGTAAAAAGCTAATTACGAAAGTATTGAAACAAGAAATTGCTCGACAATTATGGATTGAAGAAGGTTACTTTGAAGTTTCTTATCCATTCGATAAAGAAATTCAAAAAGCAATTTCTATTTTAAAGAAATAAAATTCCGATTGATGCAAGTAATTTCTGTAGTTGAAGACGAAAAAAGTATTGCCGAAATGATTCGTCTAAATTTAGAATTAGATGATTTTGAAGTAGCAGTATATGAAGATGGGAAGAAAGCATTAGAGAATTTAGGTTCGATCATCAATTCCGATTTAGTGATTTTGGATGTGATGCTACCTTTTCATAGCGGCTTAGAAATTTGTCAAGAGATTAGAAAAATTTCAAAAGTTCCAATTTTATTTCTTTCAGCCAAAGGAACAACTCCTGATAAAATAGCGGGTTTAAAATTAGGTGCAAATGATTATTTAGCCAAGCCGTTCGACCTAGAAGAATTGCTTTTAAGAGTTCATATTTTAACTCAAAAAGAGGAAACGGAAGAATACTATCAAATCGGAAATAAAAAGATCATTTTCTCTACTTTCGAAGTAATTGATTTAACAACAAATGAAATTAATTTACTCTCTAAAAAAGAAATTGAACTCTTAAAATTATTTACCGAGAAAGTCGGATTGGTGATTTCAAGAGATGAAATACTCGATAAAATTTGGGGTAAAGATCAATTTCCAACCTCAAGGACCATCGATAACTTTATCTTGAACTTCAGAAAAATGTTTGAAGAAGACCCAAAAACTCCTCTTTATTTTCATTCAATAAGAGGAGTTGGATATAAATTGACGATTTGATTTATCATCGCTTTGAAATCTTATTATTCGTAATCGTTCGTTGTAAATTACACTTAAAACGATCCATGCCATCTACTCGTTTTTTGGCATGCTTCGTTTTGCAATTTTCAACGCGTTCTCTCCATAATTTGTAACTACTGAATTTTAATTCTTTCTTCATCAAAGCTTTGACATCGGCTTCTTTCAATCCAAATTGATGAAAGATGGCATCAAAAGGCGTTCGATCTTCCCATGCCATTTCTATAATGCGATCAACGCGTTCTTTTTCCTTTTCTTCTTTTAAACGTGATTCTTCCTCTTCTTGCATTAGCAAAAACATCATTGGAGATGGTAAATCACTGTATTCACATAAATTTGATTCAGTTCTCATACTTATATCTTAATTAGGCATTTTATTAGTTCTGCATCGATCACTGCAATATTTCACTTCTTCCCAATTTTTCTCCCATTTTTTTCTCCAAGTAAATGGACGTTGACATGCAAGGCAAGTTTTTTCTGGGAGATCCTGTTTTTTTGTTCCTTTCATTACAACTTTGGCTTTGCATAAGGTAATCTCACGATTCTTTCCGTTCTATGGTAAGCATCTAAACCACTATTCGTAATACTTTGGGTGATTTGTAGATCGATAAATCCATCTTCTCCGATTGCTTCTTCAGGAAGTTGAATCCATTGAATTTCACCAATGACCATAATTGTATTGTTAATGGAAATATCCAATTTAGTCTTAAATTTCATGCCGATTTGAACAACAGATTCTTTAACAAAAGGTGCAAAAAAGTCACTTTTATATTCAGGAATTAATCCACTTGCTTCAAATTCTGAAACTGAACGTGGATATCGAGCAGCAGTATGATGCGCTTGTTCTACAAAACTTTCTAAAATATGATTGATCGTGTAAAAACCTGTTGATTCAATGTTTTCTAGCGTATGACGTTCAACAGAATCAGGACGAACAATCATTCCAATCAAAGCTGGATTTGCTCCTAGATGAACTAACGAATTGAAAATAGCTAGATTTTCTTGACCTTCGTGATTTTTAGTTCCTATTAAAGCAACACTTTTAAATCCTGTCAATGAATTGATGAAACTTGCACGATAGCGTAGTTCCATTGCTGCCAAACCTTCTATAGTAATTTGTTTCATGCGTTATTTTTTAACCAAAGTTGACGGTATAACATAGCGTTATCGTATTGTTTGGCTTGTTTTTCGATATCAAATTTTCTATTCCCTCGCGGATCGTTTCCAACTCCAGCTAAATAGGCCCAGTTACCCCAATTACTACAAACATCATAATCAATTAGTTGTTCTTCAAAATAGGCAGCACCGTATCTCCAATCGGATTGCAAATCATTGTGTAAATAACTGGCAACGTTTTGTCTACCACGATTGCTCATGAAACCCGTTCTTTTCAATTCAATCATATTGGCATCAATAAAATCATTTCCAGTTTCACCATTTTTCCATTTTTCAAATGCTTCTACATTATGTGAATGCAAAGGGATCTCAGCTCCTTTAATACCAAATTGTTGAAAATATTCTTGATTGTGTTTTTTCATCATGAAACGGAAATAATCACGCCAAAGCAATTCAAAGATTAGCCAATAAGTAGATTCATTGGCACAAACTTCTTTTTCATAGCGTTTCACTTCATGGTAAATCATTTTTGGAGAAATACAGCCCATTGCTAACCAAGGCGAAAGTTTAGATGAATAGGCATCACCGATTAAACCATTTCTCGTTTCTTTATATTTTTCAATTAAATGACTTCCAAATAAATATTCATTTAAATGCTGTAAAGCATGAGTTTCCCCACCTTTGAAAGGAAAAGCTGTTCTTTCATCTACTTCAATTGAATCTAAACCGAAATCAGAAGCTGTTGGTAATTCAAACTTTGGCAATATTGGTGATTTTATCGAAGTAGGAGTAGCAATAATTGGTCTTACATTCGATTCTTTCTCTACTTTTTTTCTAAAATCGGTAAATACTTCTGGAATGTTTTTCAATGGAAAAGGTAAATCTGATGCATGATGCAAAGTGCTTGTCGAGAATGTTTCAACTGTACAAAGTAACTTCCATGCAAATTCTTCTACATTGGCTAATCTTTCTTTTTCATCATGAGCAACTTCTTGTTTGCAATAGATTTTTGAGACATTGTATTTTTTAATTAATTCTACAAGTACATTCGATGTTTCTCCTTTTGCTACGAGTAAAGATGATCCAATTGATTTTAATTGTTCATTTAAATCCATCAAAGATTCTACTAAAAACTGAAAACGAAACGCACCCATTTTCTTCGTTCCAAAAGTAGTTTCTTCGTAATCTGTTTCATCAAAAATGTAAACAGGTATTATTTCATCACTTTCTTTAACTGCTTTTACAAGTGTTTCATTATCAGATATTCTTAAATCTGATTTAAACCAAACAATACTTCTTTTTGTTCCCATAATTTACAAGTTTTCAATGTTTGTTAAAGTATGATTTGCTTGAATTAAAAGTTGTTCTTTTTGTTCAGGAGCCATTTTGTCCCAGACAGAATACATCATTTTCAAGCGGAAATTACTCCTTAATTTTTCTTGATGTTTGTCATAAAAATTCCAATACAAACTGTTAAAAGGGCAAGCTTTTTCACCCACTTTTTCAGTTGATTTATAATGGCAATTTTTACAATAGTCACTCATTTTATCGATATAAGCTGCAGAACTGATATAAGGTTTGCTACCAACAATACCTCCATCTGCATATTGACTCATACCTCGAGTATTCGTGATTTCAACCCATTCAAATGCATCTATATAAATACCTAAATACCAATTATCTACTTCATCTGGATGAATTCCAGCAAGTAATGCAAAATTACCTGTAACCATCAGACGTTGAATATGATGCGCATATGCATGTTCTAAGGATTGAGAAATAGCATGCTGCAAGCAATTCATTTTCGTTTTTCCAGTCCAAAACCATTCAGGCAATTTTTCCGTATTTTGAAAATAATTAAGTGATTTATATTCAGGCATTTTCGCCCAATAAATTCCTCTCATATATTCTCTCCAACCTACTATTTGTCGCACAAATCCTTCAATTTGATTGATTGTACAATGTTTATTAACGTTCCAATATTCGATTACTTTCTCAATAACTTCCTTCGGAGAAATCAATTTGATATTCAATGAAAAAGAAATACGTGCATGATAAATAGACCATGATTTTTTAGTCATAGCATCTTGTAGCGTTCCAAAAAGAGGCAAACAATTTTCGATGAAAAAATCAAGTAATTCCAAGGATTCACTTCTATTAATAGGCCACAAAAAGAATTTTGAATCTATTGTTCCTATCGTTTTTATATTATTTTCTTCAAGTAACTGAACCAGATTTTGAACGTCGTGTTGAAATAATTTTGGTTCACTTATGCGATGATTTTCAGGAATTTTTTTTCTGTTTTCTTGATCAAAATTCCATTTTCCGCCAACAGGTTTTCCTCCTTCCACCAATATTTCATGCTTTTTTCGCATCACTCTGTAAAAGGTTTCCATTAGAAACTCTTTTTTGTCTTTGAATAATTCTTTTAATTCCTCTCGTGAAGTAAAAAAGTGTTCAGAGTCAACTATTTTAGTAGGAATACGTAATTTATTGGATAAATTTTTGAGTTCTTCATCTAAACGCCACTCATCAGGTAGTTGATATTCAAATTGTTGAAAATTATTTTCTTGGATTAATAGTTCAATATTTTGAGTAAATGAATGTAGATTTTTAGGATGATTTAATTCTAAGTAAATAACGTTATGTCCTTTATCTGAAAGTAATTTAGCAAATAGTCGCATTGCGGAAAAAATTCCAACTACTTTTTGAATGTGATGAACAACATAGTTTGTCTCCGATTTTACTTCCATTAAAACATACGTAACATTTTCATCATTCGATGTAAACCAGGAATGTTGTTCATTTAATTGATCGCCTAAAATGAGTCGTAACGTTTTCATTTTTTTTGGTTTACATGTTTGTTTAAAATGCGTATCCCTTCTAATTTAGTTGCTACTTCTTTTCGTTTTCCCCAAATAATATCGCTTGCATATTTTCTTGTAGATTCTAAATCAACAATTGGATCAGGGTAATCTACTCCAATTTTGCAATTGTATATCTCTTGTTCAAACGCATTTAATTTCCAAGGTTCATGGATTAAATGAGCAGGAATTTCTCGTAATTCGGGACACCATTTTTTGATGAAAATTCCTTCTGAATCATGATCTTCGGAATTCTTTATTGGATTATAAATTCGAACGGTGTTTACTCCTGTTATTCCAGCTTGCATGTGAATTTGTGGATAATGTATTCCTGGTTCATAATCTAAAAACTGACGCGCTAAAAAATGTAAGTCTCTCCAATCTTGCCATAAATTGAATACAAAAAACGAAACGACCATGGCACGCATACGGAAATTAATAAATCCTGTTTCTACTAAACATCGCATACATGCATCGACTAGAGGAACTCCCGTTTTACCATTTTGCCAGGCTTTAATATAGACTTCATTTCTTGTTTTGTGGATCGAATTATAGGATTTATTAACCGGTTCAAACTCCATGGAACATTCATCTTCAAATTTTTGAATAAAGTGACAATGCCAGTGTAAACGTGAAATGAAATTAGTTAAAGCACGTTTGTGTTGTGAATCTTTGTAATGTTGTAGTGTATATTGGTAGACCATACGCATGCTAATATTACCATAGGTAAGATAGGGCGAAAGTCTACTACATCCTTTTCGACTTAATTCTGGTTTTGAAATATGTTTACTATAATTTCCACAACGATTTTTCAAAAAACTTTCCAAATATTTCCATGCCCAATTTTCACCCCCTCTTTGAAAATTAGAATTAGATAATGTGATTTCTTTAGGAAGTATTGGACCTTTTTTTTCAATATAGAATTCTGGATTTAATTGAATGATTTTCCAATTCGTTTCATCAATTATTTTGGGTGCTGCTAACATGGTTGTTTTCCATCTTTTTTCCCAATCAGTTCTTGATTTTAGTTTTCGAATTACCCCATTTGTTTGACACTCTTTCCAATAAACTTGATGTTTCTTACAAAAATCAATGACAGCAATATCTCTGTCATAACTTATTTTATTTCCAATTTCTTGATGCGAAAAAAGATTGATAATGTTACAGTTAGAAGCTATATGTTCAAAAACAGGAAGTACCTCTGAATGGAAAATGTATATCTCAACTTGCAATGCTTTTAACTTTTCGTTCATTTCTTGTAATGATTCATAAACGAAACGCCAATGTCTTACATCACTATCATCGAATTCTATCATTGAAGGTTCGAAACAATAAATAAGTAATGTTGGAAGTTGTGATTTTTGAGCAAGATAGAGTGGTTCATGGTCTGTAAACCTTAAATCTCTTTTAAACCAAACGATATTTATATCTTGCTTATCCATTTGTTTAATAAAAATAGTTATTTATTAAACAGAATGCAATTTATTTTATCATTTTTCGGTGAAATGTAGTTGAGAAAGCATGGGATTTAATAGTGTTTAATTAATTGGTTTTGAATTGGCAAAATACATAAACAAATTAGTTTAAATACCAAATAGCCAAATTTAATAATGATGCGAAAGTCACCCAAGCTAAATAGGGTATTTGAAGGTATGCAGCTGTTTTATTTATTTTTTTAAATTCTATGATCATCCATAAAATACTTAACCACATGAGAACAATTTCTATTAAAGATATTCCCAATAATTGAAATTTGAAAAATAAGAAACTCCACCAAAAGTTTAGAAATAATTGCACAAAGAATATTGAAATTGCTTTCTTTTTGGTAATACTTTTTGATTGAAGAATCATGAACAATGAAACACCCATTAATAAATACAAGATTGACCAAACGGGTCCGAACAAATAATTCGGAGGATTAAAAAATGGCTTATTTAAATGTACATACCAATCTTTTATTCCAGATACGGTTGCGATTCCACTGATACCTCCAACTAATAACGGAAGTATGATGCATAAAAGAAATACTACAAGTTTTTTAATCATATCCGTCCTAAATCGTTAATTGAATCGAATAAATATACTCGAAAATTTTCTTTATGTTTTATTCTTTAATCAATTTAAAACTTTTCGTTGAATTTTCAGTTGTGATCGTCAAAATATAAATTCCTGGTTTTTCATTACTAATATCAATTTTTGATTCACTTCCAGTTTTTACAATTTGTCCAATTGAATTTTGAACTTGGTAAATTAATTCCTCATTCGATTTTGATTTTCTTATTTCATATTTTCCAGTTGAAGGATTTGGATAAACTGTTAAACCTAGTTCACTTGATAATTCATTCGTCGAAGCAAAATTTCCATTCAAATTAACATTGTCTAACCAGATATGGTTCCCATTTGTTCCCATGTTTGCAAAAGCTAATTCTAAACATTCGGTTCCATTTAAAAAACTTAAATCAACCGTTTCTGTTCTCCAGGAAACATTAGGTGTTGCATCATACCAAAACCAAACGTCTGTTCCAACAACACTTAAATCACTTCCTCCTTTTTTCCAAATTTGTTGCCAATTTGAATTTGTACCGGTTCTATAAACTAAGGTCAATGAGTCAGTATAAGTTCCATTATCATGATAACAAACATCAAATGAAATAGATGGATTTATAGAATTAGCATAGGACATTGCAGGCATTATTAATAAATGCTGTTGATCAGTTACATTTTCCCAATAATTTGGAAAAGAGGCACATAGATTTGTTGGGTCATTTTGAGGTGCATCTTGTTCCCACGAAACACCTTGACTGTCATATAATTTCCATCCAGTTGGGGGGAATGAACTGTTATCAAATGCTTCAAATAAATGTGGCGATGAATAAGAATTAGTAATTGTAACATAGTTCGGTAATAAAATTGAATCGCTTCCGTATTGATCTGTAACTACTAATTTCACATCATAAACACCTGATTGAGAATAAGTAACTAAAGGGTTTTCTAAAGTTGAAGTTGCTGGAGTTCCTCCTTCAAAAGTCCATTTCCAAGTTGCTGATGTAGATCGAACTGTTGAATGATCAACAAATCTTATGGTATCGGCTATACAATCTGTACTTAAATTTAAACTGTCTTTATCTGAAGCAATCATTGCAACTGGCGGAGCATTTTCATAAAAATCACATTCGTAAACACTCCTTTGAGATGCCGTTCTTAATTTTCCTCCTGCATAAAAAGGTTCTAGAAAAACACAACTAGTGCTTGCTGGTAAATTATTATTAAACAAAGCCCAATCAGTCATCGTATTATTTCGATAATAAACAGCTCTTGTTGTACCAATATATATTCCATCATCACTACCATATTGATGAAAAATAGAAATCACATTTTCAGCATTAATTGCAGGTCCTGTTATATTTGTCCAAGTTAATCCACCATCTATTGATTTGAATACTTTGTTGCCTGATTGAGTTCCCATTAATATACACCAAAGTTTGTTTGGATCTTTTTCATCCACCTCGATGTATTTAGCTCTATTGCTATTGTTTCCTGTTGATGATTGCGCGGGTGTTACGTCAACCCAAGTTAATCCTTTATCTATTGATTTCTTGATTTTAGTGGAACTAAGCGTCGGTTTATGTGTCACGTATATAACAGATGGGTTACTCCAAGAAACTTTAATTTGAATTAATTTTGAACCTCCAAAATCATGAATTTCTTTAAAACTTACTCCCCCATTTTCAGTGAACATTAATTTTTTTCCGACTGGAGAATAGAATTCATTGTAGTTGTTTGGTGTAAAACCATAATTTCCATATTCTCCAGTTATATAAGAAGTATTACAGATATTATTTCCGTCAAATCCTTTGGATGAAATTCGTTGATTTCTAACTTCTGAAAACTGAAACGCTCCATTGTCGTGATAACCTATTTTATTATTCCCAAAATTGACAAAACCTCTAAAGTTATCACCTCCTAACTCAGCTAACCACCCGCCAGAATTCGGTGTATTCAATCCACCATGATAGATGTCTTTGTATTTTATTAATGTTCCATTATGATAAGTTCCTCCAATCATTACATCCCCTTGTTTAAATCCAGCTTGGTAACCCCAAAAATCTGTCCCATGAATTCCATGCATTCTTGGAACAATTGTATCTCCTTGGTCTGATGAATAAAAAACACCTCCATCCGAACAAACCCACATATCAACTGTTGAACCGTGTTTAAAGAATTTAATATCGTGAACATCTGCATGGGTATATCGATAAGGCGTATGTGACCCAACCCAAGTTACCCAATGTCCATTCAATTCCCAATTTGAACCTCCATCATCAGATCTCCAAACATTAATTCCTGATCCATAAACTCTATTTTCATCTGTCGGAGATGCTCCAAAAGCCAAATCATAATAATATTGACCTCCGTTTTCTGTTCCATCTTCGGCATAGCCTAACATATTTGGTTTTGAAATGGTAGCTGTTCCTCCAGGACCTGAACCACAACAATAATAAGAAAATGACTCACCTGCATCAGTGCTTTTATAGTACCCGTAAAATCCTTCATCTACACCTGCTGCTCCAGCACACCAAACATAAACAACCGAAGAATTTGCTTCAGTAATTCCTATTTCTGTTCGTTTTTGTTCGTCGCCTGTAATTGGATTTGGCCAACCATTTGTTTTAATAGTCCAAGTTAAACCATTATCAATTGATTTATAAAATTCAGTTTTTAAGCCATTTAATTTTACCGCATAAATAATTTGATTGTCTGCAGGATTAATTTCGATTTCCATATGTTCGCCAGCATGAACTGAAGTCCACGTTGAACCAGCATCAGTTGATCTAAATAATCCTGTATTTGTTGCTGCTAATAAAGTATTCGTTCCAATTATCTTTAAATCTCTTACCCATTTTGCTGCGTTTTGAAAAGCTGTTGAACCTGTTTTATTCCAAGTAATTCCACCATCAATTGTTTTCCAGATAGTACCATCTTCTTCTCCGAAATAAACTATATTGTTATCAATAGGATCCATTGCTACTGAGTAAACACTGTTTACTATGTAATTTTTTGTCACCAATTCCCAACTTTGTCCTTTATTTGTTGACTTCCAAACACCAGCTGTAGCAGTTCCAACATAAACTAATTGATCATCTGTTAGTGATTGTTCAACTGTATAAACATGTGCACTACCAGGTGATTGTACTTGAAAAGCCATTGCTTGTTCATGATCGTACTGCCATGGACCTATTTCCTGCCATTGAGAATTCGAACTTTTTTGTTGTTCTAATTGACGTTTTAAGTTTAAATAATTTGACTCTTCAACAGGATTTTCTATCGGTCGTTTAATAAAACCATCTTGATCTACATATTTCCAATTTTCCTTTAATAAGCGTTTAAAAAATTGCGTATCATAATTCTTTATAAAAGGATGAGTTGAGTAATAGTTATCAAATTCTTCTCTTAACTCAAAAATATTTGGATTAGGTGAGTACATCATTTGAACCCACAATGGTTTAACTTCTGTATTCTGATAAGGTGTTTGATTTATCTGAGAAAAAGCAGAAAAAGAGAGAAAAAGTATTACCCAAATTAAAGATTTCATATTTTGTAATTTTAGTAATCGCAAAACTATCGTATAAACTACAGAATACAAAACCATTTAATCAATGATATTGCAATGCTAATTGATAATCATAAAAAAAGGTTAACTATTTAGCTAACCTTCCCTCAATTTTATTTTCGTTTTATCCTACTTTTTCCGTTGAAGTATCAACATTTGAAATCGGTATCATTTTCTCAACAGTAGCTACAATTCCAATTAGATCAAAGCCGCATTCTGCTTGAAGTTCTTCAACCGTTCCATGGTGAACATAGCGATCTGGAATTCCTAATCTTACTACTTCAGAATGGTATTTATTGTCTACCATAAATTCTAAAACAGCAGAACCAAAACCACCTTGTATACAACCATCTTCAACTGTAATTACTTTTGAAAATTTAGTGAATACTTCGTGTAACATGATTTCATCGATAGGTTTTGCAAAACGCATATCGTAATGTGCAGCAGAAATACCTTTTTCTTTTAAAATATCTGTTGCTTTTTGAGCATAGTTTCCAACATGTCCAATCGTCAATATAGCTACGTCTTCTCCGTTTGTCAATTTACGACCTGTACCAACTTTTATAGCTTTCATCGGTGTTTTCCATTCTGTCATAACCCCATTTCCACGAGGGTAACGAATAGAGAAAGGTCCCATGTTTTCTTGTTGAGCTGTATACATTAAGTTTCTTAATTCCGATTCATTCATCGGCGCAGAAACAATCATGTTTGGAATAAAACGCATGTATGCAATATCGTATGCACCATGATGCGTTGCGCCATCAGCTCCAACAAATCCACCACGATCTAAACACAAAACAACATTTAAATTTTGTAAAGCAACATCATGTAATACTTGATCAAATGCACGTTGCATGAATGAAGAATAAATGTTACAATAAGGAACCATTCCTTGTGTCGCTAAACCTGCAGAGAAAGTTACTGCATGTTGTTCTGCAATACCAACGTCAAATGAACGATCCGGCATTGCTTCCATCATTATATTCAATGAACAACCTGAAGGCATTGCAGGTGTAACACCCATTATTTTTTCATTTTGTTCTGCCAATTCTACAATAGTATGTCCAAAAACATCTTGATATCTTGGAGGTTGAGGCGTTTTAGGAACAATTTTTACAATCTCTCCCGTATCTTTATTAAATACTCCTGGAGCATGCCATTTTGTTGGATTTCCTTCCTCAGAGTATTTATAACCTTTACCTTTTTTTGTAAGAATGTGTAATAATTTTGGACCAGGAATATCTTTTAAATCTTCCATTACTTTTGCCAATCCAATCACATCGTGACCATCAACTGGACCAAAATATCTAAAGTTAAATGATTCAAATAAATTACTTTGTCTTAACAACGAACCTTTTAAAGCTGAAGAAATTTTGGAAGCAACCGTTTGAGCATCAGGTCCAAATTTTGAAATTTTCCCTAATAACTTCCAAACTTCATCTTTTACTTTGTTATACGTATGAGAAGTTGTAATATCTGTTAAGTATTCTTTTAAAGCTCCCACATTTGGATCGATCGACATACAATTGTCATTCAGAACCACTAATAAATTAGCATCTTTCTCGAATCCAGCATGGTTTAAACCTTCAAAAGCCATCCCTGCCGTCATCGCTCCATCACCAATCACAGCAATATGATGTCTATTTTTTTCGCCTTTTTGATGATTCGCAACTGCCATACCTAAAGCAGCTGAAATAGAAGTAGAAGAGTGACCAACACCAAAAGTATCGTATTCACTTTCAGAACGTTTAGGGAAACCTGAAATACCACCTTTAATTCTATTGGTATGAAAAACGTCTCTTCTTCCAGTTAAAATTTTATGTCCATAAGCTTGGTGACCAACGTCCCAAACCAATTGATCATAAGGTGTATCAAAAACATAATGCAACGCCACAGTCAATTCAACAACGCCTAAACTTGCGCCAAAATGACTGTTCCCAATTTCAGAAATTACATCAACAATGTATTGACGTACTTCATCAGCTACTTGCGGTAAATCCTCCGTTTTAAACTTCTTACGTAAGTCTTCTGGAATCTGAATTTGCTCTAAAAAAGGGCCTGCTTTATACTCTGCCATATTGTTCTTGTGTAATTAACAAAATTATCGCTTATTAATGGTACTAACAAATAATAAGACGATTTATTTTATCGCAAGATATAAATTTTTGTTTAATAAAACACTATAATTTGTTAAACAGTTTGAAAATTTCTTTTAGATCCTATCTTTACATTGATTTTTTACCTTGTTAAAAAAAGTTAAGCAACTACTAACCCTATAGCTTATTCCGTTAACTTCGTTGAAAACATAATTGAGTGAAAAAGATTCGAGTTAATACGGTAATACTTGCAGTAATTGTAGCGATGCTTGCGCTTTTGGTTATTCAGGCATTTCAAATGGCTCAGTTATATGATCGAAAATCAACTGAATTCAAAAGTAAAGTAAATACCACTTTAGAACGTATTGCTTTACGACATGAGAAAGCAGAAGATATAAGAAAATACTTACACATTGTAAATCATGATTTTAGTGGTCAATATAAGGATATTCTAAAAAAAGAATTTCAAGATTTACTTTCTGCGCAAGAATCTATTTCTATTAGAGATACTATTGTTTTTGAAAATGGTGAACGTCAAAATTATTTAGTCATTAAAGGAAAATCATACGATACTATTTCTGGATTAACAGCTGAACATAAAGTTCTAGCGAGGGATGTTCGAGAAGTACGTGATTTATTCCACAAAAAAGGAACTCAGAAAATAGTAAGTAGCGATACAAGTGCTATTTCAATTCATTTGAATCAGCGAGTAATGCAGCAAATTTTCAAAAAAGCAAAATTTGTAAACGATATGTTATTAGAGGCTTTTCGCTCAAATGTATATGAAGAACCTTCTAAAAGAGTGGATATTGAATTCTTAGATTCTGTGATTTATCATGAAATGAAAGATGACCATTTGCCTACAGATTATCAATTTATGTTGACAGATAACAATCAAAAACGTTTCTGTTACCACATGAAAGTACCTAGTTATAAAGGCTGTTTGGATTCTACTAAAACATTTAAAACCCTTTTATTTCCAAGTAATACCTTGGATGATGATATATATTTAAATGTCTATTTCCCTTCTAAAGGTTCTTTCCTTTTAAAAACTATGGGAACGCCTTTAACAATCAGTTTAGCATTGATGTTTCTTATTATCGTTTCGATGTCATTTATGTTCAAAACGATTATAACACAACAGAAGTTATTTGATTTGAAAAATGATTTCGTTTCAAATATGACACACGAATTTAAGACGCCAATTTCTACCATTTCATTAGCTTGTGAAGCAATGAATGACGCAGATATGATGAGCGATAATGTGGAATCTGTGAAGCCTTATGTTAAAATGATTCAAGACGAAAATAAACGTTTAAGTCTTTTAGTCGAACAAATTCTTCAAAGTGCTGTTTTAGATCGCGGTGAATTAACACTGAAAAAAGAAAAAGTCTTGGTGAACGAGATTCTTCATGAAGTGGCTTTGCATGCCCGATTAAGAATTAAATCAATGGGTGGTATTTTACTTTTAGATATTCCAACGAATTTAATTGAAATTGAAGCTGATAAAATGCACTTTACGAACTTGATTACTAACCTAGTTGACAACGGTATAAAATACAGTGAAGGAGCACCAGATATTTTGATCCAAATGAAAAAAGTGGATGATCAATATGTCATTAGTGTAAGCGACAAAGGAATTGGAATGAAAAAAGAACACCTTTCAAAAATATTTGATAAATTGTATCGTATTCCAACAGGAAATCTTCACAACGTAAAAGGATTTGGTTTAGGTTTAAGTTATGTAAAAGCAATTGCAGAATTACATAAATGGAACATTACCGTTCAAAGTGAAGTTGGAAAAGGAACAACGTTTAACCTTAAAATTAAAACTACAAAATGAGTAATAAATTAAACATATTATTAGCGGAAGATGATGAGAATTTAGGTTTATTATTGAAAACATTCTTGTCATCTAAAGGTTTTCAAGTTGAATTAACTCGAAACGGGAAATCAGCTTTTGAAAAATTCAATACTTCCACATTTGACTTTTGTATTTTTGATGTAATGATGCCTATCATGGATGGATTTACGTTAGCAAAGGAAATAAGAGAAATCGATCGTAAAGTTCCAATCCTATTTTTAACAGCTAAATCGTTGAAAGAAGATAAATTAGAAGGTTTTGCAATCGGAGCTGATGACTATTTGACAAAACCTTTCTCTATGGAAGAATTATTAGCTCGAATCAATGCAATCATGCGTCGAGTAGATATTCCAATAGAAGAAGGAGCTAACACATTAATGATTGGAAAAATAGCTTACGAACCAGAACTTCGCATTTTACACCTTGAAGAAGGAGATAAAAAATTAACTACGAAAGAAAATCAATTGCTTTCAATGTTGGTTAAAAATCAAAGCGAAATCTTAGATCGTCAAGCTACTTTAAGAGCAATTTGGGGAGATGATAATTATTTCAATGGAAGAAGTATGGACGTTTACATTGCAAAATTACGTAAGTTATTGAAAGAAGATGAACGCATCGAAATCATGAACGTTCACGGTAAAGGATTTAAATTTATTGTAAAATAAATAATTGAGATTGGATGTTGTCTTGTTTAAATTCAACATCCAATTATTAAGCAAAAAGTGCTCTAACTACCTCCTCCATTTTACCGCATTTAACAATTTCAATTTTGTAATTTGATTGTTCAATTCCTTTCGAGTATTTAGAAATAATGATCTTTTCAAATCCAAGTTTTTCAGCTTCAGAGATGCGTTGATCAATACGATTAACTGGTCGTATTTCACCTGATAAACCTACTTCAGCAGAAAGACTAATTTTTTTCTCAATCGCAATATCAGCATTTGAAGAAAGGACAGCTGCTACAACAGCTAAATCAATTGCAGGATCATCCACTTTAATTCCACCAGCAATATTTAAGAAAACATCTTTTGCTCCTAATTTAAATCCACATCTTTTTTCCATTACAGCTAAAAGCATATTCAAACGTTTACTATCAAAACCAGTTGAAGAACGTTGCGGAGTTCCGTAAGCAGCTGTACTCACGAGTGCTTGAACTTCTACTAACATTGGACGTAAACCTTCTAATGTTGCAGCAATAGCAATTCCACTTAAAGATGAATCTGTATTAGTAATTAATATTTCAGAAGGATTTGCTACTTGTCGTAAACCAGTTCCGAGCATCTCGTATATTCCCAATTCATTGGTACTTCCAAATCGATTTTTGATGGTTCTCAATAGACGGTAAACATGATTTCTATCTCCTTCAAATTGCATAACCGTATCCACCATGTGCTCCAATACTTTTGGTCCAGCTAATGATCCTTCTTTTGTAATATGTCCAATTAAGAAAACCGGTGTATTCGTTTGTTTGGCGTATCTTAATAATTGCGCAGTACATTCTCTCACTTGTGAAATACTTCCTGGAGCACTTTCAATATGAGAACTATACAACGTTTGAATAGAATCTATGACTAATAATTGTGGCTGAATTGTCTCGGCTTGAGTGAAAATATTTTGAAGATTCGTCTCTGTTAAAATGAAACAATCTTTATTTTCCATTCCAATTCGCTCTGCACGCATTTTAATTTGTTGTTCACTTTCCTCTCCAGAAACGTATAGAATACGAAGATTCGTTTCCATTACTGCAAGTTGAAGTGTTAAGGTAGATTTACCAATTCCTGGCTCACCACCAAACAGAATCAAAGACCCTGGAACGATTCCTCCTCCTAAAACACGATTTATTTCATTATCTTTTAAAATAATACGAGCATAATTTTGGCTCTCAATCGCTTGCAATGTTTGGGGTTTTGCTGTTCTTCCAGAAGTAGAAAAGGCAACAACTTGTGAAGAATTGTTTTTTTCTACAATTTCTTCTACAAAAGTATTCCACTCACTACATGAAGGACATTTACCCATCCATTTCGGAGTTTCGTAACCACAGTTTTGACAGAAAAATGCCGATTTTACTTTTGCCATTTTAAACGATTTTGAATTCTAAAATTAAGAAGAATTAAAATAGAAATTGGCTTCTTAAAAATTGATTTTTATAAAATTACAATTTTAATAATGGTATTGTAATCACAACCATTGTACCTTTTTCTAAATCAACCACTTCGAAACCATATTTTTTGTTTTTTCTTCTGTTATAGGAGTTCAAACGCTCGTTGGTTATTTTTTCACCGTATGAAATATGTTCGTTAGTTTTTTGATTTATACTTTTCTTTTCTAATGAAATTTTTCTTCCAATTCCATTATCAAAAACTTGACATTTTATGGCGGATTCATCAATATAACTCAGATTGATTTCAAGAATATAATCATTACGATTTTCTGTAAAACCATGTTTGATTGAGTTTTCTATGAATGGCTGAATCAACATATTTGGAATTCTATAATTTGATGCCATTTGATTAAAATCACAATTGATTTTCCATTCGAATTTATCAGAAAAACGCATTTGTTCTAATTCTAAATATTTACCCAACATGTCAATTTCCTTTGAAACTAAAACCGAAGAATTTCTTGAAATATGAAGCGTTTCCCGTAAAAGTTTTGAAAATTTTCCTAAAAAATATTCTGCTTTATCAACTTCATTGTAGAGGTGAAAACTTTGAATTGAGTTTAAAGTATTAAATATAAAATGGGGATTCATTTGAGCAAATAAAGCTTTTTGTTCTAAAATCAGTAACTTTTGCTTCGTTTCAAATTGCTTTCTTTTATAACGAATATAAATAAACACCAAAAATGCTATCGAAATCCCAATCAATAATTTGAAATAGATTGTTTTCCAAAATGGTGGAGTTATATCGAAACTTACAATTTTCTGTATGCTCGACCAATGACAATTTTCATTTAAAAATGCAACTTCTAGTTCATATGAACCGTCATCCGGGTTAATCAACATAATCTCAGGATCTTCTACAATTGTCCATTCAGAGTTTGAGTGTAAACGGTATTTGTATTTACCTTTTGTGATAAAATCTACAACTCTAAATTTAATTCTTATCAAATCTTCTTCATGAGAAATATGAATTGGCTGTTGGATATTAACTTCTTTATTTTTACTTAGTATTATCGATTTTAAATGAATCTTGTAGTCAATATTTTTAATTCTAAAGTTTCGATTATCTATTACTGTAAGTCCTTTTCTAGTTCCGACCCATATTTTATCATCCGTCACATTGATACTCGTAATCTCATTCGAAATCAATCCTAAATTTTTAGAAATATATCCAATTAGAATCTGTTTACCATTTTGTCTAAATTTCAATAAGCCCTTTGTTGTACCTGCCCATAGATTTTCTTTTTCATCTATAAATAAACATGTAATATCTTGGCAAATAGAATTTTGAATTTGTTGAAATCGATTGTTTTTATATTGAAAGATCCCGTTATTTCGAGTTGCGATTATTAACCCCCATTTAGAAGAAAAAGCCAAATCTGTCACTTTGTACTTGAATTCATTTTGTTTAAATGGAACAATCTTATTGCCAATACATGTCGAGATACCGAATTTATTTCCTGCATAAATTTTACCAAAATCATCTGTTGCAATGGATGAAAATGTTTTTTCTTTATTATTCGCAATCAGTATTTTATTACTCAGCTGACCAAGGGTGTCAATTTTTCCATTTTTAAATCTAAAAATATGATCTCTTGCTCCATAAGTGATGCCATTACTGTAATATAAATCTCTTAGCCAATAACTCAGGATAAGCTTTTTAGATGCGAATACGCCCATTCCTGTTGAAAAAAGCACGTCATTATTAAATTCAGTAAATGTTACAAAGCTTGGTTCATGATTAATTACTGAATACAATTGATCTTTTATGATTTTATGATAAGAACCTTCAACTAATCCTAAATAAGTCGTGCCTTTGAAGGAATAAATACTTTTTATCTCATCAGATATTAATCCTTTGTTAGTAGAAACAGATTTAAAATGAACATTTGGTAGATAAAAAACACCTGACTCTAATGTTGAGATCCAAAATCCATTTGACTTGTCTTCTTCTACATCCGTTACGGATAGATGATCCAATATTTTTTCTTTATAAATTAACTTTCCATTTTCGAAATGATAAACAAGCAATCCAGTTTTTAATCCACCAATCAATAAATTGTTTTTCAGAAAGTTCAATGAAATTATTTTAATATCCTTTAAGTCCAATAATTTTTTATTTTGATCTAAATCATAGATACAATTTGAATAAGAAAATATATTTCTATCAGGTGTATTAAGGGTTAGAAACTTTGATTTTTCTATCTTTAAATAGGATAATTTAGTTTGTAGTTTTTTAAATTTATTCTGTTTTGAATAATATAATGTGAGTTCATCAATACCCATATTTGATTTAGAATACCAAATACTATGTTGATTATATTTTTTTACAGTAACTGCATTTTCGAAAGTTTTCAGTTTTTTGATTTCACCATTGCTATTTATTTCATAACCACCATTATTTCTGAAACCAATAATAATCGAATTATCTTTCGTAATTATTAGATTCTTGTCAGAATGAATACTTTTTGGAATTTTTTTTAAAATTTCTCTATTGTGTTTAAAAGACTTTATTTGCCCTTTTTCATAATAACATAATTGATTTTCAAGAGATAAAAACCAAATTCTATTTTTATAGTCTTTGTAAATCTGAAAAACAACATCACTAAACAGTCCATCCTTTTCGTGATATTGAACAAATTCATCTCCATTGTACTTTACAACTCCTCGATCAGTTGCAAACCAAATATTCCCTTCCCTATCCTGTTCAATATCATAAACTTCTGAACTAGGCATCCCTTGATCAACTGAATAATTTCTGAATAAATAAACTGGGTTGAATGTGGTTTGAGAATGTAATTGAAATTGATAAATCATCAAAAACACTAATATGGTTATTAATCTCAAATTCAAATGTTTATTCTTTTTTGGGTTCAATTTTTTTCCTGTAAAATTAACAAAGAAATTGATAGTAAATTAAAGTATAGTTGAGCCGTGCTTAGATTTAAAAAAAAGAGGCTAACATTTGATATTAGCCTCTTTTTTTGATTTGAAGTTGATTTGTTATTAATATGATAAATATCTATGTATTTCTTAAATTAGAATACAATGCTAAGTATAAAACTTAATTCAGTGAAATGTTAATTCATAAAATGTAGCTATAACTTTTTAAACTAATTTATTAGTATAAATATCGGTCAATTATTTGTTGAAGAAGGCAAATACAGATTTTATATTAGCTCTTGCAATAGATAATTTTACATCATTTATCATAATTACATTGTTTTCGGTACGATCTAGTCCAATTACATGATCAACATTTATAATTGTTGATTTATGTATTTTCATAAATTTTGAATGATGCTCAATTTGATTTTCAAAAAATTTGAGCGATTTTGAAGCTGTTATTGATTTACCATTGGTCAAAATAATTTCAGTATACGAACCATCTGCATTAAAGTGAGTTATAGAGCATTTATCAATTAATTGTGTCCCTGAAATTGTAGAAATAGATAGCTTAGAATTTTCTGCAGCTTCTTTTTTTAGCGTATATATTTCCTCTGTTACTTTTGCAATAGATTCCTTAAATTCATCAACATCAATAGGTTTTAGCAAGTAGTCAAATGCTTTTAATTTTAAAGCTTGTATAGCAAACTCGTTGTATGCTGTTGTGAAAATAATTTTAGCTTCTGCTTTACCTTGTATTTGCTGAGCCACTTCAATTCCAGATCCATCCAATAAATTAATATCTAAAAAAATCAAATCTGGTTGATGTTCCAAGATTGCATCAATTGATTCTTGAAATTGCATTGTTTCAAAAAGTACATCATAATCTTCGCAATAACGCTCTAAGTATTTAGAAATTACTCTGCGTGCATTCTCTTCGTCATCAATTATTCCAATCGTAATCATACAAATATTTTAAGAACAAATATATCTTTTAAATACGTTTACCGCTGTATATAGACTCTTTCTTTTTTACAACATTGAATCCAACGCTTAATCCTAACATACCTCCTTTTTTTGTGCTTGAATAGAAAAGATTTACTGGAATGTATAAAGCACCTGATCTAAAAGTTCTTCCGATTCCCATGACCCATCTTGTACTTAAAGATGTTGCACCTCGAACATCTAAAATAGAGGAATATGAATATTTTGGTGCATCATAGACTAATAAATTTGGGTCTTGTGTTTTTTGGTATGAATGATATTCTCCTTCTGTCCAAAAATGATTTTGTCCTTTACCATATAAATTATCTGAATCAAAGAAACCTTTAGATGTTTTTTGGATTCCGAAACTTGGTCCAAAAGCAAATTCCCACCCTTTTTTACCAAATCTAAAACCGTTCATGAATGCAACTGAAGGAATAAATTGACCTTGTTCTAATCCACTAATGTTTACAATTGATTCAAATAATGCAGCAAAATTATCAGTACCGATGTATTGTTTTTCAAACTGATATCCAATCATACTGAAACCTGGATATAATCCTAAACCTCCTTGATCTTCACTTCTAGTTGCAAATTCAGCTGAACTTCCATTTACGATTGCATAACCAATTCGTGGACCTGAATTATTAATTCTACCTACATTTTTAGAAGTAATCACCTCATTGTTAAATGTTAATTGACTTTCAACCTCTTTTGAGTTTTCTAAACCTAACATACTCCTTAACGTCAATTCAATCATTCTTTGCATTTCCTCTTCATGATCACTGAATTCTTTAATTGTAGATTTGTGTATTTTCCCTGATTTAACATCAATGATTTTTAACGAAACAATAATTTTAGCTCCAAGGCGATCAATACTTCCTGAAGTGATATAGTCAACATTTAAGGCATTTCCTAAAGAAGTTAAACACGTTAATCCAAAACATTCTTTTTGAAAAGATGTGTTTGAATTTACAACTTCTGAAATATCAAATTCATCGTAAACACTATATTGATTGATTTTTATTAATTCTAAGTACATGATTTTTGTACAAATTTTAGGCGTGATGCTTAATCCTTGAATAGAAGGTGTTGCAACAGCAATTGTTGGTTTGTTAGCTGAATCTTGTGCAGTTGAAGTGAAAAATACTCCAATAAAAATAGCGATACTTAAAATACTTGTTTTCATACATTTTCTGTTTTTAGTTGAGACAAATGTATATCGACTTATTGCGTTTATCATAACTGAATCACGCAACGGCTTTGTAAATAATTATAAAATACGCAAATAATTTGACTATTTTATGTGGTTTTGAGTATTTATTTTCGAATATCGCAAATAGAATAATTTTAATTTACTTAATTCACAAAAAACAAGATAAAAAAATTGATTTATTTACAATATTGTCAAATCAGCTTGTAGCTTTTGTTTGTATAATGTAATTGTTCTTTCCATTTGGAAGAAAAAAGAGTTACGTTCTTTTTCATTTGTAACACTTATTAAACTTGAATTAGCAATTAATTTGTCCAATATTTTTTCCGATTCATTCACATATGTTGTATCTGTTGTTTGAAGATAATTCATCATATTATGAGTTACATAAAGCCCACTTTTTTCTTCTGATTTAAAGAAATAAGTACTATCGGAAATCGTCGTATCATTTAAATAAACTTGATATTCATTTCCAGATGCAGGAGCTTGAGTTCCATACATAAATTTTTTACCAACAGTAACTTGAGCTTTCATATGCCCTAATAGCATTTGCATTTCGTCAAGTAATCGAATTGCATACGTAGGATCTTTGAATAAATAAGCATCAAAATAATATTGAATTTGACGTATAAATCCTCTTAATAAGTCAAAATCATAAATTTCTTTAGAAGGAATCGAATTATATATTTGAAGAATTTCTTTTCCTGTTTGAAATGTTTTTTCTGCTGTTTTCTCGTGAGCAAATTGTTCAGCTTTAAATTGGTCAATATTCAAGTATGATTTTGCCCAAAAATATAATTTAAAGCGAACTAAATGCGGGAAATTCAATAACTGAAACAAAGGTGTATCCTTTACTGTTAATACGATTGAAGGATTTGAAAAACTCTTAATTTCTTTAATTCCAAGTAAAATACCATCTAAATATGCATCTAAACTAAAATCATATTCTTCTAATGACCTGTAACTGAAAACAACTCTGTTTTGTTTTAATTCTAAAAGCGCATCAAATGAAATTCCAAAATGAGTACAGATTTTCTGAATTTCAAAAATGGTTAAAGCTGTTTCTCCACGATATCTTCTATAAACCGCATCTTGACTAACATTTAAAACATCTGCTAATGCTCTTCCAAGTGAATCTTCAGATCCAATTTTCTCCTTAATCAAATTAAATAATGTCGCTTGAATATCAATTTTCATCGTGAATGATAGTTGTTTTTTTGGTCATTAAATTTTTCACTAGGCCATTTGCCAATACGACTAAGATAATAATTACAGCTCCAATATAAAATTTAGCGCCCAATAATTCGTTCTCATTTAAAATAACTATTGCCAAAAGTATAGTGTAAACGGGTTCTAAATTAATACTTAACGAAACGGTAAAAGCACCTAATCTTTTAACAACCTCAATCGTAGCTAAAAAGGCAAACGAAGTACATAATAAGCCTAAAAATAAGAGCCATAAGAAATCGCTCAGGGTCATTGTAAATAAGGCTTCTGTTGAGAATTTTCCTTGGAAAATTAAAATTCCAGTCAAAAAGAGTAAGCCAATTCCCATTTCATAAAGTGTAATGATAGGTGATGAAACTGTTTGAACTAATTTCCCATTAAAAACAGCGAACAAACCAGCGAAAAGTGCCGAAGATAAGCCCCAAATTAACGCCTCATAATCTTTTGCTGAAAAGTCACTTGAAACAATGTAAATTCCAACAATTACTAATAACCCAAAAAGAAATTCTAACCAGGAAAATTTTCGTTTCATGATGATTGGATCAAGCCATGACACATGTAACGTTGTGGTAGATAAACAAAGAATTCCCAACGAAGCAGTAGATAATTGGATAGATTTATAAAATGTAATCCAATGCAAGGCAACAAAAATTCCAACAACACATAACGTTAATAAATCCTTTTTCGATTTTATCTTAATAGCAGTTTTCTTAATGACTAAATAGATTCCCAAACCTATCAAAGCAATTAAAACACGATGCCAAACCAATATATAGGAATCTAAATGAATCAATTTCCCTAAAATCCCTGTAAAACCCCACATAAAAATAATGAGGTGCAATAAAACATGGTATTTAGTAAATTTCATTTTAATATAGTTAATTATAAAGCTTTCATTTTGAATTTTTGCAAACTAAAAAAGCTGAAAGATAAGCAGATAATTCTACTTTCCTTTCAGCTTTCAAACATATTTTAAAACTGTAAACTACAATTCTACAAGAGTCTCTCTGATTGCTTTTATACCTGGCAATTCAATTCCTTCTAAGTATTCTAACATAGCTCCTCCACCAGTAGAAACATAACTTACTTTATCAGCAAGATTAAATTTATTGATTGCTGCTACAGAATCACCTCCACCAATTAATGAAAAGGCTCCTTTTTCTGTTGCTTTAACAATTGCATTTGCAACATCGACTGTTCCTTGTTGATAGCTTTCCATTTCGAAAACACCCATAGGACCATTCCACAAAATTAATTTAGAATTTTCAATAATATTCGCACAATCTTCAGATGTTTTTGGTCCAACATCTAATCCCATCCATCCAGAAGGAATTTGATCAATTGCTACCGTTTGTTTGTTGGCATCATTTGCAAATTTATCAGCAATAATTGTATCAACTGGAACGTATAAATTCACACCTCTTTCTTTAGCTTCAGCTAAGATTTTGCGTGCAACATCTAAATAATCATCTTCAATTAATGAATTTCCAACTTCACCACCTTGTGCTTTCACAAATGTATAAGCCATTCCACCACCTACGATAAGATTATCTACTTTCGATAGTAAACGCTCAATAATTGTAATTTTAGAAGATACTTTTGCACCACCAACAATTGCAGTTAATGGTTTTTCAGTACTATTTAAAACTTTATCTACACTTTTAATTTCAGCTTCTAATAAGAAACCAAACATTTTATCATTCGGGAAATATTTCGCAATAATTGCAGTACTAGCATGTGCTCTGTGTGCAGTTCCAAATGCATCGTTAACATAAACGTCACCGTGTTTAGCTAATGCTTCTGCGAAACTTTCTGTACCAGTAGTTTCTTGTTTGTAGAAACGTAAATTCTCTAATAATAATACTTCACCTGCTGGCAAGTTAGAACTCATTTCAAACGCTTTTTCACCAATGCAATCATCAGCAAATGAGATCGAATGACCTAATACTTTTTCAACTTGACTAACGATGTGCTTCAAAGAATATTTATCTTCAAAACCTTCTTTCGGACGACCTAAATGTGACATTAAAACGACACTTCCTCCATTTTTCAAAATATGTTGAATTGTCGGAGCAGCTGCTCTGATTCTTGTATCATCAGTAACTGCGAGTGTTTCTTTATCCAAAGGAACATTAAAATCTACTCTAATTAATGCTCTTTTACCTGTAAAATCGTACGTATGAATATCAGCCATCTTATAAAAATTTTTACAAAAATAAGGAAGATTAGGGTTTAGACCAAAATAATAATTGGTTAAGTTGAAATCTGGCGATAATTGATCTATTTTTTAAAGGAAACTGTTTTATAATTTCATCTTTTTTCCTAAATTCAATAGGAAAATCTAATTTATGGCATCTAATCAAACAAGAAAACAAAGAAATAATAATAAAAAAGAAATTGTTTTTCCTATACCAGAAACTAAAGTCAATCTTCCTGATGGTTATAGTGATTTTATCAAGGAAATAAAAAATCAAATTGTTACTGATCGAACTAAGTCTGTTTTAACCGCAAACTCCAGAATGATCTTACTGTATTGGAAAATCGGTAATTCAATTTTATTAAAACAAACAGAAAAAGGTTGGGGCGCGAAAATAATCGATCGTATTTCATTTGATTTAAAAAAAGCATTTCCTGATTTAAAAGGATTTTCCCCGAGAAATCTAAAATACATGAGGAAATTTGCTGATGCATGGACCGATTTTGAATTAGTGCAACGTACCGTTGCACTAATTCCATGGAGAAGCAATATTACCTTATTAGAAAAAATAAATGATCCTTATTTACGATTATGGTATGCAAAAAAAACCATCGATTATGGATTTGGAAAAGATATGTTGGCTTTTCAAATTGATTCGCAATTACATAAAAGAGAAGGAAATAGTATAAATAATTTTGATATCTCCTTACCTCCTTTGGAAAGTGATTTAACTAATCAATTATTTAAAGATCCTTATATATTTGATTTTATTGGAACTGATCAACCTAGAAGAGAAGCTGAATTGGAGCAAAAATTGATTGAACATATTCAAAATTTTCTAATTGAATTAGGGCAAGGATTTGCATTTGTTGGTCGACAAGTTCATTTAGAATTAGGTGAAAATGATTTTTATATAGATCTATTATTTTATCATCTAAAACTAAGAAGTTACATAGTAGTTGAATTGAAAATTGGCGATTTTGAACCTGGATTTGTTAGCAAACTAAATATGTATATAAATATTGTTAATGATACGCTAAGGCATAAAGAAGACAAGCCAAGTATAGGATTATTATTAGTTAAGTCAAAAAATAAAGTAGTCGTTGAATATTCCTTATCAGGTTATAATAATCCAATTAGTGTTGCAAATTGGGAAAAAGAAATATTTCCTAATTTACCTGAAGAATTTAAATTAAGTTTGCCTACAATTGAAGAAATTGAAAAAGAATTAGAAAAGGAATAATTATGCATTTCACAGATCAAATTGCTTCGTACATCAAAGAGAATGAATTAGATATTCGTCATTTAACGATTGTCTTGCCTTCTGAACGTGCTAAGAAATACATTGCGACATCATTGTTCAAGGAATTTCAAAAACCCTTGATTGCTCCAAAAATGATTACCATTGATCGTTGGGTGCGTGAATTATCAGAAAAAGCTATCATTGATAAAACAAGAGCATTGATTCGTTTGTTTGAAATTCAATTAGACAAAGCGGAAACGGACATTGATTATTCGTTTGATGAATTCATCTCTTGGGGAAATATGTTGCTGTCTGATTTTGATGAATTGGATCGCTACCTCTTGGATTCGAAACAATTGTTCTGCAATTTGGCTGATATCAAAGAAATCGAAAACTGGAGTTTTGGCAACGAAAATTTAACCGAAGGACAAAAACGATTCTTGGAATTTTGGGATCGTCTTCCAGGATATTATACTGCTTTAAACGAAAAACTGGACAAAGAGCAATCTTGCTATATGGGTAAAGCTTATCGTTTTGTTGCGGAAAATTTAGATGTTATTTTTAAAGAAGATAAAGAACGTCATTTTGTATTTGCTGGTTTCAATGCGCTTTCTCCTGCAGAGATTTCAATCATAAAGCAGTTGCATATAATGGGACGGGGACATATTTTAATTAATGCCGACACTTTTTATTTGGAAAGTGAAAGTCATGAGGCAGGCCGATTTTTACGTGATTTAAAATTAGCTTTAGGAGTTAAAAATTTACCTTTTGTAGTAGATGTAATCGGAAAAGAGGAGAAAAATATTGAAGTCATCGAATGTGCACAGTTTACGGGACAAGTGAAAGTTGCTGGTACGATTTTAGAAAAAATGGACGAAGCAACGATTCAAAATACGCTGATTTTATTGGCCGATGAAAGTTTGATTGTTCCGTTACTTAAAACTTTACCAAGAAAAATCGGGAAGGCAAATATTACCTTGGGTTTACCTCTTCGAAATACTTCTTTGCGTTCTTGGGTCGATATAATTTTTAGTATTCAGGAAAATAAAAAACGTTTCAAATCAGACGGAATCTACTTTCAAGATATTCAGAAAATTTGGAATCATCCGTTTATTTCGGCTGTTTTACCAGATGATGAAAAAAAGATCATTGTTCAAAAAGAACAAGAAATAATCAAACGAAATTCGATTTTCTTATCGTTAGATAAATTAACGATTGGACCTGTGATGGATCAATTATTACGTTCACTTTTTGCACCTTGGAAAGAAGATTGGAAAACAGGTATTTCACTGATTCGTCAATTAAACAATCAAGTTTATCAATTGTTAGTCGATGAATTTGAATTCGAAAAAGCAGTGATTCAAGGTTTTGATGCTGCCTTAATTGATTTTGAAAACATTGTATCAGAAGGATTACCAGCAATGAGTTTGAATAGTTTTAAGAAACTGTTTCACTTGCACTGGAATCAAAAAAGCATTGCTTATCATGGTAATCCTTTGGAAGGATTGCAAATTATGGGATTACTTGAAACACGTTTATTGGATTTCGAAACCATCATTTGTTTAGGAATGAACGAGGGGAAAATGCCTCCAACCAATCCGGTTCAAACAATGATTCCGATGGATTTGCGTCAATATTTTAAATTGCCTACACCAAGAGAAAAACAAGGATTATTTGCACATCACTTTTACCGTTTATTGCATTCGTGTAAGCAAATGTATATCACTTATACAAGCGCTCAAGAAATGATTGGAAGCAACGAAGCAAGTCGTTATTTGTTCCAAATGGAATTGGAATTAAGCCGAATGAACCCAAATGTTAAAATCTCGAAAAGTTTTTACACGATTCCTCAAAAAACGACAAGCAAAGGAAAAATTTCAATTCCAAAATCGCCTGAAATTATTCATCGTTTGGATCAGTTGTTCGCTAAGTCGACTTCTGCATCTTTATTGAAACGCTTTGCGCAATGTCCGTTGGATTTTTATTACAAAGATGTGTTGGAATTCGGAGAAGAGGACAAGGTAGAAGAAGAGGTGGAGAACAATACCTTTGGTACGTTTATACATAATGCTTTGGAAAATATGTATGCGCCTTTTGCACGTTTCGACAAAGAAGGAAATAAACGTGAACCTGCTCCAAAATCAATTACTTCGTTTGATATCGAGCACATGTTGAAACATTACGAAGATGAGATTCGCAATCAATTTATGATCCATTTTAATAACGATAAAGAATCGTTTACGAAAGGGAAAAACCTATTGAGTTTCAAAATGGCGAATGAATTAACAAAGCGTTACCTTGAAAAAGAAAAAGAATTTTTAATGAAGCAAACCGAACCTGTTTTCATTGAAAGTTTGGAACGTACATTTATTCATGAATTGGAATTAGACATTTTCGGAGAAACCAAAAAAGTAACCGTAAAAGGAATTGTCGATCGTATTGATTCTATTGGCGGAAAAATTCGCATCATCGATTACAAATCAGGAAAAGTAAACGATGTAGACACTAAAACGAATAAAAAACTAAGTTCAAACGAAGATATTATCAATGGTTTATTGAATAAAAAACACGTGCTTCAATTGGTAATGTATGCCTTTTTGTACAAACAAAAATTCAATGAATTACCAAAAGAAGTAGACATTATTTCGTTCATCAACATACAAAACGGAGCCTTTTCTTTAGAAACAGGAAATGTAACTTTAGAAGAAATGGTAGAACTTTTTCCTACTCTCTTAACAATGATTTTAGAACAAATCTATAATCCTGAACAGAATTTTGAGCATGTGGAGAAGGAATATTCTTTTTGTAGTTATTGTTAGGGATATTAATTACGATTACAATTACGAATATATTAATTTGATTTGAATTCGAAGTTACCAGAAATTGGAAATGCCTGAGGACCTTGAGTAGTATTAAAAGTTCCTTTAATAATATATTTTCCTTTTGATTTATCTACCTTTCCTTTTATACTAACTGGTCCTCCTTGATAAATAAGTGACATGTTTTGAATTGTACCCTCTATTGAACATTTATTATTACTAATATTTGAACCATTTATGATCATAAACGATTCTGTTATTTCTGTAATTTGAATATTAGGATCGTATAATATAGTACCGTCTGCTTTTGTGAATGCTCCAGAATAAACACCTTTCGGCATTTTATTACAAATTCTTTGTTTAGAGCAATTTAAAAATAATAATAATGCAAGAATTTGTGTCGAAAGAACAAGTATTTTATTCATAATATGGATTATTAAGCTCTAAAGTTAATTCCTACCTCACCAAAACCTTCATCCCTCCACTAATTCCGCGGTACATTGGAGCGTACATACATTCCACTTCAGCTGTTCCGATGGTAAGAGATCCTTTTCCCGTTACGAAAAGTTCGTATTCGAATGTGTGGTTTCCTTTTGGTAAATAATCGATGAATATTTCCGTCGAAGCATCTTTGTTGATTTGATAATAGGAAACTGTCGAATACTTGTAAGAAGAAACTTTTTCTCGTGATTCAAATCCAGAAGCTTTAGAATCTTTGATGTGCACAAATTCCATTGCTTGATTGCTTCGAACGGTCATTTTAATAGTTATTTTTGTTCCGATTGGAAGTATAGTTGTTGCCAAAACTTCTTCTTCTTTTCCGTTATTCATCCAATAATAATGGCGTTCAATGCGCATTTCACCAGTAGATTTTTCGATGTTTTCCATCTTGTCTAAATACTTCAAGTACATCGCTCCAAAAACAGGTTGATCGGTTGTAGTTGAAACGTTTACAGTTGCTTTTCCTGCTGTAATTTCAGTTCCATTATACACAAAGGTTGAACTCGCATCTTTCTTCAAAACACCCAAATTGGTTCCATCGTTGAAACGAACAGAAACTTCTTGGTTGAGTTGATTGGTAATACTCGTTTTATTAATCAAGAGCGCATGACAAGCTAAAGTCGTTGCTTTTGTCGTTTCCCAAGCATTTGCTTGTTTGTTTCTCAATAACCACAATTGCATTTGTTGAACTTCTTTGTCTAAACCACCCATTGCAGTAAAAAACTGAATGATGTAACTTTGCGTTTCAATAGGCGATTGATTCCAATAATAACCTGATTTGTTAGCGTTCCAGTACATTCCCATTTCTGGTTTTTGAGTTGCACGGTCTAAGATTGAATTTTTGATTTTCTCAGCAAATGCTTCGTTTCCAGTTTTTAAGAACGAAATTCCAGCCAATGCTTGCGTTTGTAAATCAAAGTTTTTCCAGTCTTTCTCCAAACATTTTTGATAGTAAGCGCTCGCTTCTGTTTCTTTCACATCGAAATATGAACGAGCAGTTAACCAATGAACATGAAGAGAAGATAAACCAACTAATTTCTCACGATTTTCTTTTTTGATATCGTTGAATTCTTTCAGATAGGCTTGTTCTAAAAATGCAACCGCTGTTTGAACCATCTCTTCATCATACGGAATTCCCAATTGCTTTAATTGTCCAAATCCAGAAACGATGTGTTGCGTGATATAGACATTCGATTCATGATTCCCAAACCAAGACCAACCGCCATCTGTCGATTTCAAAACAGCTAATTTCTCAATCGCAGCGTTGATGTTGTTTTGTAATGTATTTTCATCAAATAACGTTGCTAGATGATTGCGCTGAGCCGTTTCGTTTTGAGCATCTAATAACCAAGGTGTTTCGGTTAAAAGAATTGATTTTAATTCTTTATTTTTCTCTAATTCACTTAAAAAAGCATTTGGATTCATTTGTTTCCACGTTTCAATAATGCGTTTAAAAGCCGGATTATCTTTGATGATTTTTTGAGCTAATACATTTCCAAAATAACGTGCAAATGTTTGTTCAGCACATTCGTAAGGGAATTCCATTAAATACGGCAAACTCATTAAAGTCGTCCACATTGGTTGCGTTTGCATTTCCAACGTATAGGATATTTTTTGAGCAGTAGAAGATAGATTTTTTAATTTTTCCATTGTAAAAGCTTGTTCGCCCTTACTTGTTTTAACGAAAGCCATTGCTTCTACCACCAATTGTTTGTTGGATAGAATTGGAATTGCTTTACGTTCTGCATCACTGAATTGAGCATTTGAAGCTTCAATTTGATAAGCGATTAAAGAAAATTTATCTTCTGGAATTTTAATTTTCCAATAAACTTCAGCACTTGAATTTGACGGAACTTTCACTTGTTGATCGTTGATTGAACCAAATAAAGCAGTTGAAACTTTGTCTGTCATCGGATCGATGAACGTCAATTTCACGGTTACTTCTTGTTCTTTCTCCGTCATATTGACAACTTTAGAAGAAAATACAAATTCATCATTTTCTCTGAAAAAACGCGGTTCGTTTGGTTCCACCATCAATTCTTTTTTCGCTTCAAATGAATGTTCGTAGTAGCCAACTTTTAAATCTTTGGTTGTTGCTAACGCTCTAAATTGCCAAGTTGTCAAGGCATCTGGTAGGGTAAATTCAAAACGATAATTTCCAGCAGTATCAGCATAAATCGTAGGATAAAAGAAAGCTGTTTCATTGAAATTTGTTCTTGGTGTTACAGGTTTTGTTTCTTGATCTTTTGATTTTTTAGAATTTCCTAAACCATTTCCTTTTCCAGCTCCAAAGCCTGAACCAAATGTTTTTTCAACACTCATCATTTGAACCTCTTCCATTTCAACAGTTGCTTCAGAAAATGCCATTTCATCTGAAGTACTTGAATCTTCTCCCCACATATTTGCTAGCGGTGCTCTGCTATAAGCTGCTCTATGATAAATATTTAATCCATATTCTATAAAAGAATAATAATCACTCCATTTTGAATTACGAACCAATAAATTACTTCCCGTCGAATGGTCCCAATTAATTGAAAAATCAGGGTAATAATAAAATGAATGATCCCAATAAGTTGAATTCAATTGATTCAATGAAGCATCGTGCATTGCGACTATAAGTTCAGAAGGAGCATTTTTCATGTTATTATCCTTAATCGTTACACTCCATTTTTCTTGACTTCCAGGTTTTAAATAATCTTTCACAGAAGCCAATTGAAGGTTCAATTTTTTATCATCATTTCTAAATCGAATAATTTGTTGTTGCTGGAAGAATTGATTGTCTTTAACCGTCAAAATATTGAACGTTATACCATTTTTATCTTTCTCCGTTACCTGATATTTAATGACTTTACGACCTTTTAATTTGATCCATTTTCCGGTTGAAGCTGTTGGATTGTTTTTGATTTCAAAATAGACATTCAACTTTTTGTGTGAACTTCCTATGAACAATTCTAGTTCATCTCCAGCTTTTACGGTTGTTTTATTAGCAATCATCCATAAATCATCAACATGTTGACCTTTTTTAGAAGTTGGGATAATGTAATTAAATGTTCGTTCTGAAATTGTTTTTTCCCCATTCTCATCAATCGCTGAAAATTGAATAGTATAAGCTCCTTGCTTTTGAATTAGGTTGTTTAAAGCTATCGTTGTTCCAGATTTTACTTTTCCAATTGAAATGGTATCCGTTTGTAAAATCACTTGTTGTGCAAAATAAGTATACAAAGGAAAAGACTGATTGAATTCTTTTTCAGTAAATGTTTTAAATTCCGCTTCGTCTAATTGTCTTTTAGCAATTTTTTCTTGTTTAATTTTTATGATCGAATAATTGATTTCAGCTTCTTTGATTTCCACATTTTCGCTGTTTTTCACAAAAGGTTGAATGGTGTTTTTTTGAGTTGAAACTATATTTTCATCCATACTGAAATCAATCAGATAACTTTGATTCCCGACATAAACGGATGTTGAATTTTCTTGTACTTCTCCTGAAATATCAGTCACAATTGCATTCATTCTGAAATGAGAACCAAAACTGTATTTTTTATTCTGTGGTAAAAATTGAATATTGAAATTTCCATTTTGATCCGTTGATATTAAGGTGTCAAAATAAGAAACTCGATCCTCATAATTCACATCACACCAGCGAGGGAAATAATTAGATTGTTTGATATTTACCTTTACTTTGGAATTAGAAATTGGATAACCTGCAAACGCTTTTACAGTTCCAACAACTTTCAACGAATCGCCTAATTTCACTTTCCCTTGGATTTCTTCAAAATCAACTTTGAATGTTGGTCGTTTATATTCTTCCACTTTAAACGATTCGATGTATTCTCCATCCAATAAGATAGTTAAATTGCCTAATAAAAATCCACTTGAAGGAAGTTGAAAAGCAACAGAAGCAGTTCCAAATTCATTTAGATTTATTTCTTTTTTAAAGATAACTTGATCGTTATTATCCTTGATTTCAAGTTCGATTTCTTCTTCATTGGCATCCACTTTGAAATCATTGTTTTTTCCATGAAAACCTAAAATTTTGATAAATCCATTTTGACCAGGTCGATAAATACCTCGATCTAAATAAGCTTTGTAGGTATACGTTGTATCTTGGTCATAATTTCCATAAGCATAAAATCTTCCTGTTAAACTATCGTTTTTAGATGTCACTTGGTATTTGTATGAAGTACTTCTTGATTTAAAAGAAGCACTTCCATTTTTATCAGTATGAAGTATCGTTGGAATATACTCATCCTTATTTGAATTGGAATAATAATATTCTTGCGTCACTTTGATTACTGCATTTTTAATAGGTAAACCATTTTTTTGGTCAGTTATCAAAAAGTGTGTTATTCCATTATCACTACTTGTAACTGAATTGATAGCCGAAAGATGATACACTTCAAATGCGAAATGATTTTTTTTATACAATGAATCAATCGAAAGTATTCTTGAAATTTCATCTGAATTGTTCGCAACGATAAACAAATATTTTCCTGTTTCTTTTAATTTCGGAAGGATGAAATCAATATCGTGTTTCAAATAAAATGAATCTTTATCAAACGAAATTTCTTTTGAATAATAAGGTGATAATTTATAATTCTTCAGCGGATTACTTGTTGATTTAGAATCAGAACTATTTTCATTTTCTATTTTGAAAATTTTGAATGTTGCATTCTTCGCATTACGGTAATTAATATTCAATAAAATAGCTTGATCCAATTGTAATTCATTTTTAAGGGAAAAATTCAATGATTCACTTAGAATGTAATTTTTCAAATTGGTTAACTCATTTTTAAAATCGCTTTCAGGATATCTTTTTAAAGAAGCATCAATTTTATTCAACGCTAAAAGATTGTTCTTTTTAGGTTCTATATTGTTTTTCCAATCGTAGTTACTTGTTTTCTGTGCTAAATTATTTGCAATTTGTAAAGTGAATAATGCAGAAGCTTTTGAATCGATGAGCAATTCTTCAAATCTTAAAAAAGCATCATTCATCAAACGTTCTTTTTCAAATTCATTTATATTTTCAGAAGTAGAAAATTGATATGTTTGATTCAAACGTTTTCCTACCCAAAATGCATAGGCATCGAAACGCCTATTTGTTAAGGTTAATTTTTCAAGATGATAATACAGTTGAAATGTAAAATAATCAGGCTCATAAAAATCTTTCGCTGATGGAAGTTCATCGGTGTAACCATAATACAACGAATCTTTGAAATTGATATTTAATGAATAGAATTTAGCTTCATTGATAATTGTAAAAGCGAAAAATTCAAAAAGCGATTCCATTGATTTTGGTTCGGATAATTCTTCTTTTTCAAGAATAGAATTTAGCTTAATTTTCATCAATTCAGTTGGTTTATCCATAACCATTTTTTGATGATAATTGATTAGGTCAGCTAAATCGTCATTCATCAATTTTACATTTTTCCCATCAATTGGCCATTGTAAACTTTCATCATCAAAAGAGAATAAACTTTCATTCCAGCGATTCCTTTCCAACCAATTGTTTAACTGAAAATGAAGAATATTATTAAATGGAAATTCTAATTTTTCAGCTTGTTTAGCATATTCCCAAATGATTTTTTGTTGTTCATCTTGTTCGAATTGGGCTTGTTCAACGATGCTTTGGATTTCAGTTAATATTTTCCAATATGCTTTCGAATTTTTTTCTGAAAGGGCATTTGCTTCTAATCGTTTTAATTCGTCAAAAGCTTTACGAGGTAAACCATCTTTTTTCAGTAATTCATATTTCGAAAAATCAATTTCTTTTGATTTAGGAGCTATTGTAGTATTAGGGTATTCCG
>Ga0315907_10000186_pt1 | contig 91071 bp, 81 predicted proteins | sample LakEriMetagenome_3_FD_203525 | JGI IMG/M metagenome (GOLD analysis project Ga0315907, IMG submission 203525) | Freshwater fungal communities from buoy surface, Lake Erie, Ohio, United States - Buoy 12 MA123 | ecosystem: Environmental > Aquatic > Freshwater > Lake > Lake biofilm | place: USA...
AGGTTTCGGCGAAGCCAAAAGGCGACCCCGAATACGGCGGTCCCGGAATACCGGGACTGCTCTGCGCTGCTCGGACAAGACGGGAAGTTCAGAAACTCGCCCTGCGGGCTCAGACATCTGAACTTCTTGATCCGTCTTGCCCTGCGCTGCTCGACGCCTCCCACGGGGACCCCAAGAGCCAACGCCAGCGAGCGGCTCGTTTGGCTGCGCCAAACATCGCAGTGATCTCAACTCTTTCAACCAAGGCGATGCGCAGCGAGCCGTGGTGTATTGGCTTTTGGGCCCCCTTGAGACGAGCTGAGCAGCGCAGCGGGAGGCGGAAAAAGAAGTTCAGATGTCTGAGCCCGCAGGGCGAGTTTCTGAACTTCCCGCCTCCCGCGAGCAGCGCAAGGCAGCCCCGGTACTCCGGGGCCTCGGAACCGGGGTCGCCTTTTGGCTTCGCCGAAACCTTCGGTTTTCTTTGCTTACTTTCTTTTGGCGAAGCAAAAGAAAGTGAGTGCGCTGTCGGGCGCACATCCCGACGCGGTGCAATGAAAAACGACCCACTAGACCACCACAAACAATAAAAGGCCACTCCGATGACCACAGTAAACCGCCGCGCCTACGCTGAAATGTTCGGCCCCACCACAGGCGACCGCGTTCGCCTGGCCGACACCGAACTCATCATCGAAGTCGAACAGGACTACACGCTCAAAGCCGGTGGTTACGGCGAAGAAGTGAAATTCGGCGGTGGCAAAGTCATCCGCGACGGCATGGGCCAAAGCCAGCGCATCAACGGCCCGGGCCGCCACGACGCGGTGGACTGCGTCATCACCAATGCCCTCATCGTGGACCACTGGGGCATCGTCAAAGCCGACATCGGCCTGCGCGGCAGCCGCATCGTGCGCATCGGCAAAGCGGGCAACCCCGATGTGCAACCCGGCGTGGACATCGTCATCGGTCCCGGCACCGAAGTGATTGCCGCAGAAGGAATGATCGTCACCGCAGGCGGCATCGACAGCCACATCCACTTCATTTGCCCACAACAAATCGAAGAGGCCTTGATGAGTGGCATCACCACCATGCTCGGCGGCGGCACAGGCCCCGCCACCGGCACCTTCGCCACCACTTGCACGCCGGGGCCGACGAACATTGCCCGCATGCTGCAAGCGGCCGACGCCTTCCCGATGAACCTTGGCTTCCTCGGCAAAGGCAACGCCAGCCGCCCCGAAGCCCTGCGCCAGCAAATTGAAGCCGGTGCCATCGGCATGAAGCTGCATGAAGACTGGGGCACCACACCCGCCGCGATTGACACCTGTTTGAGCGTGGCTGAAGAAACCGATACCCAGGTGGCCATCCACACCGACACATTGAACGAAAGCGGTTTTGTAGAAGACACCATCGCCGCCTTCAAAGGCCGCACCATCCACAGCTTCCACACCGAAGGCGCAGGCGGTGGTCATGCGCCCGACATCCTCAAGGTGGTGGGCGAAAACAATGTGCTGCCCTCCAGCACCAACCCCACGCGGCCCTACACCGTCAACACCATCGATGAGCACCTGGACATGCTCATGGTCTGCCACCACCTGGACGCCAGCATTGCCGAAGACCTGGCTTTTGCGGAAAGCCGCATCCGCCGCGAAACCATTGCCGCCGAAGACATCCTGCACGACCTTGGCGCCATCAGCATGATGAGCAGCGACAGCCAGGCCATGGGCCGCGTCGGTGAAGTCATCATCCGCACCTGGCAGACGGCGCACAAGATGAAGGTGCAGCGCGGATCATTGACCGACGACAGCAGCAAAAACGACAACACCCGCGTCAAACGTTACATCGCCAAATACACCATGAACCCCGCCCTGGCCCACGGCATCGCCCACGAAGTCGGCAGCGTGGAAGAAGGCAAATGGGCCGACCTGGTGTTCTGGAAACCCGCCTTCTTCGGCGTGAAACCCTCACTCATCATGAAAGGCGGCTTCATCGCCGCCGCCGCCATGGGCGACCCCAATGCCAGCATCCCCACGCCGCAGCCCGTTCACTACCGCCCCATGTTCGGCGCCTTCGGCGGCGCGCTGCACCAAGGCTCCATCACCTTCCTGAGCCAAGCCGCCATCACCGGCCATGTGCAGGACATGCTCAACCTGCACAAACACATTGGCGTCGTGAAGGGCTGCCGCACCGTGAAGAAAGAACACATGGTGCACAACCACTACACCCCGCGCATGGAGATTGACGCGCAAACCTATGAGGTGCGGGCGGATGGGGTGCTGCTGACCTGCGAGCCGGCTTCTGTGTTGCCTATGGCGCAGCGGTATTTTTTGTTTTGAGTGCAGCCAGCGTAGACGGCTTCCCCCGTTCGCACGGAGCTTGTGGAAGGGTTGGGCCAAATACAGGAAGCCGACAATGATCACTCTGAATTTGGACGAACATGGACGCTCGCTAAGCCCGACCCAGCATTTACCAGCACTGCTTCCTGCATAAGTTTGAACCCAGCACCAACTGCGTCCGAATCGACAACTCTAAGCCCGACACACACAAAACCATGCCCAACGACCTCCTCCCCCCACTCCCCCTCCTGCTGACCTTCATCGCCGCCAGCCTGGCCCTGGCGTTGACACCGGGCCCGGCGGTGGTTTACATCCTCACGCGCACCTTGTCGCAAGGCCGGGCGTCGGGCTTGGCGTCGGTGCTGGGTGTGGCCTTGGGCAACCTCGGCAATGCGGTCGGCGCGGCAGTGGGGCTGGCCGCGCTTTTCGCGGTGTCGTCACTGGCGTTCACGGTGGTGAAGTGGGCGGGCGCGGCCTATCTCATTTACCTGGGCCTGCGTTTGCTGCGCGCAAAAGACGATACCAACGGCAGCGCGGCTCAAGTGCCCCGGCTCGCCTTGGGCAAGGTGTTCCGCGATGGGTTTGTGGTGGCGTTGCTCAATCCCAAGACCGCCCTCTTCTTTGCTGCGTTTTTGCCGCAGTTCATGAGCCCGCACGCCAACCACCTGCAACAAAGCCTGTTGCTGGGCAGCGTGTTCGTCGCCGTAGCAGCCTGCACAGACTTGGCCTACGTGCTGCTCGCCAGTTGGCTCACGCCGCGTTTGGCACGCAGCGCCGGACAAGCCCGATGGGGGCGGCGTGTCGCGGGTGGATCATTCATTGGCTTGGGGTTGTTAACGGCCTTCGGCGGCAAACCTGGCCACTGAGGCGGCGGTTTCCAGGGCCGCCATCCACCGTCGTGGCCACCGCAGGGCAAGTGAGCGACACAGATTCTGATGTCGCGTGCCCTGTCGGTAGCTCGTGGGTCAGCTCAGGTCCAGATCCGATAGATCCAGAAGCTCTCGTCCTGTGCAATACGGCAACGCAACTCGGCGGGCGAAAACCCGGTGATGCGGCGCGTCTCGCGGCACAGGTGCGACTGGTCGGTGTAGCCCGCGTCGGCTGCCACATCGGTCCACCGCACCGGTGCATCCCCGTCTTCCATCGCACGGAAGAACGCCTGCTCTGAACGCCCCAGGCCTCGCAGTTCGCGCATCGGCAGACCCGTCCATCCCTTGATGCGACGCTCGGCCTGGCGCAGGCTGCGGCCAACCCCCGTCGATGCCGCGCGCATCGCCAGGGACTGCGCCCAGTCCTGAAAGCGCTGCAGACCGGGTGTCGCCGTCTGCGGCCTCGCTGCCTGCCAGCGCGGCAATAGAAAGTCCTCGATCAGCTGCACACGGCTATCGTCGTCCGGTGCCGCCAGCACGGCTTCGCCCAGAGCCGCCCACTCCGGACCCAAAGCCGCGTGCAGTGGCTCGCATCGGTTCAACCACTCTGCCGGGTTCAGGCCCGTCAGCAGTTGCACTGCGTCGGGCAGCAGCATCAAGATCAGGCCATGTCCCTCCACGCTGTTGCGCGATACGGTGGGCCGAGTCATCGGCCCACCGAAGTACACACGCGGCAGGCACTTGCCGGGGCGATCGGATACGCCGGGCCAGCCCTCGTCCACCAACTCCGAGTGTCCGGCCATGAACCAACCGATGCCAACCAGGGGAGATGCCGGAAAGTAGTTGTAGCGCCAGGGCTCTGGCCAGTCACGCCCGACACCCAGGGTGTTGCGTGACACCATGGCGCGCACACAACCGCTCAACGAGGGGTGCGGCAGCCACAACCGCACCTGTGCCCGGTTGAGCGAGGCAAGATGCGTTTGCAAAGGCTGTGCGAGGTAGGCCATGGCGGCAGTGTAGGAACATCTGCGGTGATTCGCCACGCACCAGTGTGAGAGTCCCTCTGTGTCGGAATCGTTCAAGACCCTGCACGGCGCCAGTGCTAGGGTCGCAGTTACGTCCAGCCGCACCACACGGTAGACTCCAGCGTCGCACAGGCTTGGGCTGTCGAGCGCAGCGCCATCGCGACCCAGCCCTGGCGCATGCGGGACTTCTCGATCACCGATCCATCATGCATGGTCTGGCGCATTGCCGAACACATTGAATGAACTTGCTACGGAGTACACCCATGAACTTGCTGTCACCTGAAATCATCGCGTCGGCCTCGCGCAGTGTGCTGTGCTGGCTCGCTACCGCCGACGCACAGGGGCAACCCAATGTTTCCCCCAAAGAGGTGTTTGGCGTGTTCGATCCGAATCACCTCGTGATCGCGAACATCGCCTCCCCCAGCAGCGTTCGAAACCTCTGGCACAACCCACGTGTCTGTGTGAGCTTCATTGACATCTTCGTGCAAAAAGGATTCAAGGTCGTCGGCACGGCTCGAAATGTCCACCGGGACGAAGACGGGTTTGATCACTGGTCTGCCCCGTTGGTCGCATTAGCAGGCCCGCGCTTTCCCATTCACAGTGTCATCGTGGTGGAGGCGCTGGCCGTGGAGCCCATCCTCGCGCCGAGTTACAGGCTTCACGCTGCAGAAACCACCGAGCAGGGGCAGATTCAATCGGCCATGTGCAGGTACGGCGTGCAGCCCAGGCAGGCCACCCCTTGAACCGTGGCGGCGCACCTGCAGCAGTGCATGAGCTTCACATGGACTGTGCACCCCAATAGATGAGGCCCGAGCACAGAAACCAGAAGGCCCAATGGCCCAGGTACAGATAGTCTTTGGGCGCACGCTTCAAAGCAAACAGTTGGAGCACCCAAACACAGCCCCATAAAAAATAGATTGCTGCCAGCGCGAGGGCGATCGGCTGTTTGGGTGAAAGTGTGTCGGTGAAAGCCAGCAGGTAGAGAACGCCGGCCAACACCAGCAGGTCGACCGAGATCAACTGAAAGGCACACATGACTTGAACCCAATTTCGGTCAAGGATGTCTAGCTCCCGGCGTTCGATGTGGCTGCCAGCAAATTTCGGCGGCGCGATGCTCAGTGTCTGCCTGAGGCCGCCGGTGACGTGCGCCGCAAACGCGAGCAAGGTGAGGCTCGCAGCGATCGTGATGGGGTAGTTCAAGATTACTCCTCGGGTTGCTTTCACTCGCCGTGTCGCCATCCGCGCCAGGGCGGGGTCAATGGGTGCTCTCGGTCAGCGGCGCACCCGTCCACACGCAGAATGTCAACGACCGTGTGCGTCCCTGCGCCATGGACGGCAGCGCCAGCGCATGGTTGAACGGATAGCGGCAGAAGCGTGTTCCGATCTCGATCGCTATCGTCCATTGCGGCACCAAGCGTCTGCCTACCAACCGGCGTGTAAGCACACATCACAGATGTTGCAAACAAAACGGCGACGCTGCGCAGCTGGTGTGACAGACGTCCGTGCAGCAGGGGTTTGGGCATGGGTGGTGGTCAAAGTCGAGAGGCATGCCAGTGTCTCCAACCATTTGCGGGCGGTATAGAACGGAACCGACAGCGGCACGCATGACGTTCATGCCAGAGTTAATCGCGCACATCTTCCCACTCCTCACCTTCATCGCCGCAAGCCGCGCTAGGCATGGCCTGGGGCCATCTCGGCCATGCGGTCCGTGACGGGGCCGCCTGAACGCACTTGGCTTACTTGCAACTCGTCAGTGAGCTCGCGCCACATTTGGCACGCGGCATCGGGCAAGCCCGTTGGGGACAGCGTGTGGCGCGTGGGTCGTTCTTTCGGCTGAGGTTGCGCTGCCATAGGCTCGCGACCAGTCCGTTGACCGTGGAAACCCAAGGGCTGCCTCACCTCGGTATGCTTGTACCTTTGTCTCTCGCTTTCACCCTCTCCATGCTCACCATCAACAAACTCCTCCCCCAAGGCCAAGGCTTGGCCCCCGTGTTGCTCAAACGTGCCCCCAGCGTCGAGCTGGACTGGGATGTGCGCCAGAAAAGCCGCTTCGATGCCACCGATTCGTCCGGCCGCACCTTGGGCGTTTTTTTGCCGCGCGGCACTGTGGTGCGCGGTGGTGATGTATTGGTGGCGGAAGATGGCTCGTTGATTCGCGTGCTGGCCGCACCGCAAGCCGTGCTGAAAGTGACGTTTTGCAATGCCCACGGATCGGCATTCGATTTGACCCGTGCCGCCTACCACCTGGGCAACCGCCATGTGGCATTACAACTGGCACCGGATCACTTGAAGCTGGAGCCCGACCATGTGCTGGCCGACATGCTGCGGCAAATGCATTTGACGGTGCAGGAGGTGACCGAACCCTTTGACCCTGAGTCGGGTGCTTATGGCCAAACCGGTGGTGGACACGGTCATGGGCATGGCGAGCACGACCATGGTCATGCACACCACACCACAGCATCCCCCGCCGCCGACACCCATGTGCACGGCCCGGGCTGCAGCCATGGCCACGAACATGGTCACGCGCACAGCCACGCAGCACCCGTTGCAGTGATCCCCCGCAAGCCACTGTCCATCCCGATACAAGCCGCACCCGCGCCACATGTGCATGGCCCGGGCTGTGGTCACGGCCATGACCACGACCACGACCACGACCACCACTGACCCCCTGGCAGCGATGGAACACGGTGCACCACCAACCCAAAGCGCCTCGCTCAGCGCCCACGCCCTGCTCCACCTGATGTGGCTGGCTTCACCCGCCTTGCCTGTGGGTGGCTTCAGTTATTCGGAAGGTCTCGAAGCGGCAGTGGACAGCGGGCGTGTCAGCACCGAGGCGCAAGCCAGCCTGTGGCTGCAAGACCAATTGCAACTCAGCCTCGCACGCTGCGAACTGGCCGTGGTGGCCCAGGCGTTTACCGCTTGGCGTGACGGCGACATGGACCGCGTACACCGCTTGAACCAGTGGGTGCTGGCCACACGCGAGAGCAGCGAGTTTCGCCAACAAACCCAGCAGATGGGCCGCTCCTTGGTCGAGTGGTTGAAGAACCAAGCCGTGGCCGACGAACACGGTGGCGAACCCGACCCTCGCGTGCGGCAACTCGCCACACTGCAACCCTCCCCCACCTGGCCAGTCGCATTTGCTTTGGCGGCGCAACAAACCGGCGCCCCCGTGCGCGAAGCGCTTTTGAGTTTGGCGTTTGGTTGGACCGAGAACATGGTGCAAGCTGCGCTCAAAGCCGTGCCCTTGGGCCAAAGTGCGGGACAGCGTGTGTTGGCCGCGTTGTGTGCACAAATTCCCGCAGCAGTAGAGCAGGCATTGAACTTGCACGATGACGACCGCCAGGCCCACAGTCCCATGCTGGCCATCTTGTCAGCCCAACACGAAACCCAATACTCCAGGCTTTTCCGATCATGAACACTTCCAACAGCGCACTGCACCACATCCCCAACCGCAGCAAAAAACTGCCGCCCTTGCGTGTGGGTGTGGGCGGCCCGGTGGGCTCAGGCAAAACCACCTTGGTCGAGATGCTGTGCAAGGCCATGCGCGACCACTACGACTTGGTGGTGGTCACCAACGACATCTACACCAAGGAAGACCAGCGCCTGCTCACCGTGGCAGGTGCTCTTGAAGCCGAGCGCATCATGGGCGTGGAAACCGGTGGATGCCCGCACACGGCCATTCGTGAAGACGCCTCCATCAACCTGGAGGCGGTGGACCGCATGCTGGAGAAATTTCCCAACGCCGACATCGTTTTCATCGAAAGCGGTGGCGACAACCTGGCCGCCACCTTCAGCCCAGAGCTGAGTGATTTGACGATCTACGTGATCGACGTGGCCGCCGGAGAGAAGATCCCGCGCAAAGGCGGCCCCGGCATCACCAAGAGCGACCTCTTCGTCATCAACAAAACCGACCTTGCGCCCTACGTGGGTGCCAACCTGGACGTGATGCAGGCGGACACCACCCGCATGCGCACCGGGCCACAAGGGCTCAAGCCTTTTGTGATGACCAACCTCAAAACCAAAGCGGGTTTGGAGGAGGTGGTGAAGTTCATTGAGACCAAGGGACTGCTCAAGGCATGACGCTGCCTGCGAGCATCGCCGAGTTACGCGCGCAGTTGCGTTCGTCGGGTGCACTGCCCGTGCATGAAGAACGTTTGTTGCGTTTGTGGGCGCAGGCACTGCCGCAGGACAGTGGCCGGCGCAAGCCCGAGGATTTTTTGCCTCTGCGTTTGCGGCATGCCCTTCCTGGGTGGTGGTCGCACCTGAATCAACTGCTGCAGTTGCAGTCTGAACACCCTGCCTCGGATGGCTCTTCGCGTTTGCTGCTGCGATTGAAAGACGGCCAAACCATTGAAGCCGTGCGCCTGCCCAAAGCCGGCCTGTGCGTGTCCACCCAAGTGGGCTGCGCGGTGGGCTGTGTGTTTTGCATGACGGGCCGAGAAGGTTTGTTGCGGCAACTCAGCAGCGCTGAGATCGTGGCCCAGGTAGCGTTGGCGCGTGCCCACAAGCCCGTCAAAAAAGTGGTCTTCATGGGCATGGGCGAACCTGCGCACAACCTGGACAACGTGCTGGAGGCCATCGACTTGCTCGGCACAGCAGGTGGCATGGGCCATAAAAATTTGGTCTTCTCCACGGTGGGTGATGCGCGTGTGTTCGAGCGCCTGCCGCTGGGCCGCGTGAAACCGGCACTGGCGCTGTCGCTGCACACCACAGACGATGGTCTGCGCCGCCGTTTGTTGCCCCGCGCACCGAACATGTCGGTGGCCGAGTTGGTCGAACAAGGCGAGTTGTACGCCCGTACCACCGGCTACCCGATTCAATACCAGTGGACTCTGCTCAAAGGCATCAACGACACGCCTCAAGAGATGGACGGCATCGCGGCTTTGCTCAAGGGCAAGTACGCCATCCTGAACATGATCCCCTACAACGCCGTACCCGACCTGCCCTACCAGCGGCCCGATTGGGCACTGGCCCTCGATTTGGCGGAATCACTGCGCAAGCGGGGCGTGCTCGCCACGCTGCGCCAGTCTGCCGCGCAGGAGGTCGATGGAGGCTGCGGACAGTTGCGGGCGAGGGAGATCAAGTTGTTTCCTGCCAAAAGCGCCAGGCTCACACCTCAAACCGCACCCCCTGCGCCAGCGGCAAATCCCGCCCATAGTTAATGGTGTTGGTCGCGCGGCGCATGTAGGCTTTCCACGAATCAGACCCTGATTCGCGGCCACCGCCGGTGTCTTTTTCGCCGCCGAAGGCGCCGCCAATTTCAGCGCCGCTGGTGCCGATGTTCACATTGGCGATGCCGCAGTCGGAGCCGCTGCTGGCGGTGAAGGTTTCGGCTTCGCGCAGGTCGTTGGTGAACACGGCAGACGACAGGCCGTGGGCACTTTCATTGTTCAGCGCGATGGCCTCGTCGAAGTGGTCGTAGGGCATGGCATAGAGAATGGGGGCGAAGGTTTCCTCGCGCATGGGGCCGGTGTGGCGGGGCATCTCAATCAGTGCAGGCTGCACATAACAAGCCCCCTGCCCTGAGACAGGCAGCTGCTGCCCGCCATGAACCACCGCGCCCACCTCGCGTGCGCGGCCCAAGCTGTGTTGCATGCGGGCCAAGGCAGCCGCATCGATCAACGGCCCCACCAACACACCATCGTCCAGCGGGTTGCCCACGGGCAGGCGTGCAAAGACGGTGATCAAACGGTCGATCAACGCGCGATAAAGCGAGCGGTGCACAAAGAGGCGGCGCAGGCTGGTGCAGCGCTGACCTGCGGTGCCGGCTGCGGAGAAGGTCACGGCGCGCACCACCAGATCCAGGTCGGCCGAGGGGCAGACGATGGCGGCGTTGTTGCCGCCCAGCTCCAGCAAGCTGCGTTTGAAACTCGGTGCGCAGGCCTGGGCCACGGCCCGGCCCATGGCGGTGGAGCCGGTGGCGCTGACGAGTTTGACTTCGGTCGCATCGACCAGCGCAGCACCCAGTTCACGTCCACCCCACACGACGCTAGAGATGCCGGCGATGCTGTGACCGCACTCCACCAAGGCTTGCTCCATGAGGTGGTGCAAGGCCCAGGCGGACAGCGGTGTTTTCTCGGACGGCTTCCACACCAGGGTGTTGCCGCAGACCAAAGCCAAACTGGCATTCCACGCCCACACCGCCATGGGAAAGTTGAAGGCGCTGATGATGCCCACCACCCCCAGGGGATGCCAGGTTTCGAGCAGCTTGTGTTGGGCGCGTTCGCTGGGCAAGGTCAGCCCTTGCAGTTGGCGCGACAGGCCAACAGCGAACTCGCAAATGTCCACCACCTCCTGCACTTCACCCAAACCCTCGGAGAGGATCTTGCCGGTCTCCAGCGAGACGATGCGCCCGAGCGCCGCTTTGTGCTGACGCACTTTGTCGCCAAACAAACGCACCACCTGGCCACGCTGGGGGGCGGGGCACAAGCGCCAGCGCAGGAAGGCTTGATGCGCCTGTTCGGCGGTTGCTTGGACGTGGGCCACAGAACTCACGGGCCAGCGCGCGAGCAAACTGCCGTCAATCGGCGTGCGCACGTCCAGGGTGGTGACATCAGAGGCGGGCACATCGGGCAGGGTCAGGCCCAAGCTGGTCAAGAGGCCTGCCATGTCTTGGCGGGGGTCAGTGGGAGTGGTCATGTTGGAGTCTCCGATGTTTTTGTGCGCGATGTCTCCGGCCTTCAAGCCGCCTGCACCGCTGCCGTCATGCCAAAGATGCCGGTGGCGTTGCCCGCATCAAAGGCCAAATCCAAAGCTGCTGTTTCGCCCGACTCAGCAGGCAGGTGCGCGCGCTGAATGAACTCGTAAAACGAGCCGGGCACATCATGCTCGACCCATCCGGCGTCACCCACAAAACGCCGGCGCACGGGATCAGCCCGAAACGCGGTTTGTTGCACACGGCCCGAAGCCGAGACCTCGATGCGGTCCTTGATGGGGCGGCCTAAATCGCGCTGCACCTGCGCCAAGGCGGACAGGTCGGCCACCCGGTCGGTCGCATGGTTGAAGGCATTGCCCTCGGTGCTGATCCAGGCCATCTCGGGCGACTCGGCCAGCAAGGCCTGGTAATCCGTCCAATGCGGCTCGGCATGCTGGCGGTCGAAACAAGCGACGAGTTGCAGCAGCAGCGCTGTCGCTTGCGCCAAGGGCAACTGGCCATCGCGGTCGAGTTGCTCTAAAGCAGCGACATCGTCAGGACGCAAAGGGTCGGTGGAGGCCCCCACCACGCGGTCCACCGCGGCCTGCAAGCCCGAAGAAAACCGCTCGGGGTGGAACTCAGACACGAAGAACTGCGGCAGGTCTTCAGGCCAGTCGCGGTGCCGCCAGGCCCGGCCCGTCATGCCCAGGCGGGGCAAGGGGTAGACCGCCGCCAGGGCATAACCCAAGGGCCTGAGCACCCGGCTGATGGCGGCCTCACCGCGTGGCAAGGCACCGCAAGGCCAGGCCACGGTGCGCACCGCGCCGTGGTCGAACATCACTTTTTGGCCTTGGGCGGCGCAGTCGTCCACATAGGCCCTGCCAGTGGGCACACGGTCCAGCAGGTGCTGGAACAGAACCAAGGCCAGGGCCTGAGCCAGCAGGTCACGCGAAACCACATCGTCAGCAGCCTCCTTAAAGGCCGCGTTGATCACCACCGTTTGTTGCACTTGCTGTGTGTTGACACTGCCCAGCACGGGTTGCAGCAAAGCGGTCAGCATGTCACTGTGTTTCACCTGTCAGACTCCCACGAGATCGTGCGAACGTGCAAAGGCCTGTCCGAAACGGTTGTTCAAGAACGTGGGCAATGGGATTTGCTCTTGCCGCACAAAACCCCGCGCGGCCAAGGTGCCATCGCTCAGCATGTCGAGCACCGCGCAAATTGCCGACGCCGTGGTCACCTGAATCGCACTGCGTAAAACGCCGTGGATGCGGCGGCTGTACACCTTGTGGGCATAGGTTTCCTGCATCAATTGGCCCTCACAGAAGCCGCTGGCAGTGACAAACACAATGACCACATCCTGCATCGTTCCTGGCAAGGCGTTTTCCAGAATGTCCTTGAGCACATGGCGGCGATCACGCAACCGCAAGTCGTTGAGCAAGGCCTTCATGATGGCAGCATGCCCTGGGTAGCGGATGGTTTTGTAGTTGAGGTTTTCCACCTTGCCCGCCAAGGTGTCGCACAAGGTGCCCAGGCCACCCGAGGTGTTGAAGGCCTCGTACAAGACACCGTCGAGCGAGAACTCCTCCAAACCTTCCAGCGGCGGCACCTGGCGCAGCGAGCCTTCCACGATGGCTTCACAGGGCTCGCAGTACTCATTGATGACGCCGTCGGTGCTCCAGGTGAGGTTGTAATTCAGCGCGTTCGATGGGAACTGCGGCAAGGCCCCCACCCGCATGCGCAGGTTGTTGACCTGCTCGAAGTGCTTGCACAGGTCTGCCGCCACGATGGAAATAAATCCCGGCGCCAGGCCGCACTGTGGGATGAAGGCCGTGGCCTGACCCCGCGCTTGCGCCTGTGCGGCCAGCTCTTTGACCCGGCGCGTGCTGGCCACGTCCTCGGTCAAGTCCAGGTAGTGCACGCCTGCGGCCGCAGCCGCTTCGGCAATGCGTGTGGTCAGGTGGTAGGGCGCGGCACTGAGAACCGCGACGTGGCCTTTCAGTGCTGTTTGCAAAGCGGCAGCGTCACTGATGTCTAGCACCAAAGGGTGCACATGGGGCAGGCCTTGCACCCCCGCCAGATGGGCGGCGGATGCGTCCACCACCGTCACCGCATAGTCCCCGGTGGCGCTCAACAGCGCCACCATGGTGGACCCGATCTTGCCCGCACCCACCACCATCACCTTGTTCATGACACCACCCCATTCGACCTCTGGCACAGCCCATCTGCACCCGCGTATGCAGGCCATTGTTGGAGAGAGCCTTGTCGATTGGTAGTTGCATTTCGTCGAAAAGACGCGAAACTATAGTCATTTCGACATCCAAGAATAGACACGTCATGAAACTCGATGCCACCGACCAGCGCCTGATGGCCCAACTGAGAGAAAACGCCCGCGTCGGCGTGGCCCAGATGGCCAGGCAGGTGGGCTTGTCGCGCACGGCGGTGCTGGCACGCCTGGCACGCCTGGAGCGGGATGGGGTGATTGCGGGCTACACCTTGCGCACGGGCGCCGCCTTCGAGCAAGGCCTGGTGCATGCGCATGTGATGCTCAAGGTGGGGCCCAAGCTGTCTGCCACCGTGGAAACGGGCGTCCGTCGAATTGCCGAGGTGCGTTCGCTGCTGTCCGTCAGCGGCGAGTACGACATGATTGCCGTGGTGTCGGCGGAGTCGATCGAGCGGCTCGATCGACTGATCGATCAGATTGGGCAGCTCGATGGGGTGGAGCGGACGACGACGTCGGTGGTGCTGTCGACTCGGTTGAGCCGGTGAGCCCCACGCAAAAAAAGATCAGCGGATCGGTACCGAAGACTGCAATGCCCTGACGGCCCCAGCCCCTATGGCCGCGCCAAACCGTTTGGCCAAACGTTCGGCCACGTTGTCTTTCGGTGTGTAGTCGATGACCTCAGGCGCTTGCACCACCTCGCGGGCCACAAAATCCAGGCTGCCCACGTTGTCGGCCAACCCCAGCTTGATGGCTTCTTCGCCGTTCCAGAACAAACCGGAGAAGGTCTCGGGCGTTTCTTTCAAACGCTCGCCCCGGCCCTCTTTCACCACCGCAATGAACTGCTGGTGAATTTGATCGATCATGGCCTTGGCAAACGCGGTTTGTTTGGCGTTTTGCGGAGAGAAGGGATCCAGCATGCCTTTGTTGGCCCCGGCTGTGAGCAAGCGGCGCTCAACGCCGAGTTTTTCCATGGCTCCGGTGAAACCAAAGCCATCCATCAACACGCCGATGGAGCCCACCAGTGAAGCCTTGTCGACATAAATTTCGTCAGCGGCCACGGCGATGTAATACGCGCCAGAGGCACACATTTCCTCAACAACGGCATAGACCTTTTTGTTGTGCAGCGCCTTCAGACGTTTGATTTCGTCATTGATGATGCCGGACTGCACGGGGCTGCCGCCGGGTGAGTTGATACGAAGCACCACAGCTTTGGAACCTGCATCCTCAAACGCGCTTCGCAAAGCGGAGACCAGTTGTTCGGCGCTGGCTTCGGTGTCGGCGGCAATTTCACCGCGGACCTCCACCAATGCGGTGTGCGGACCACTGGGTGCGGTGCTGTGTGCACGGGCATTGAACAACCCCCAGGCGACCACAGCGAATAAAACCAGCCAAGCCAAACGGAAGAAGGTGCGCCACCGGCGTTCGCTGCGGCGCTCGCGCAGATAGTCGCGGGCGAACTGCTCCACCACGGGCTCGAAAGCGCCTGCGGTGGGGGCGCTGGGTGTGGGGGCCTTGACTGAGGAGGCAGCCGGTGCCGCATCAAAGTCCATGGGGCGGGTGTCTTCTTGCGTCATGCGGGGCTTTCGGTGTCAAAGATCAATCAACAAAGGCGGGTTGCGTGTCGGGGGAAGGATACCAATAGACCTGGCCGTCTCTTTCCTCTACCTGAAGGGGGGTGAGCTTGCCGCGACCACAGGGGCCACCCGCGCAGCGGCCCGTGTCAGGCTCATACACCGCGCCGTGAATGGAGCACATGATGAACCGCCTGTCTATGTCAAGGAACTCTCCGTCTTGCCAATCCATCTCGGTGGGCACATGCACACAGCGGTTCAGGTAGGCCACCACCTGGCCTTCGAAGCGCAGCGCAAATGCGCGTGCCGGCTCTTGGTAGTGCAGAACGTCAAAGGTGATGGCTTTGCCGCGCTCTTGCAATTCTTCAGAGGAGCACAGTTGTTGTGCCTTTGGGTGGGTGCTTGGTGTATCAGGCATGGGACAACAACCAGGTTGTTAAATCGTCAACAGAATGCGCCACGTGCAGGGGCGACAACTCGGAAAACGTATCGTGGTGATGGGCTCCATAAGCCACGCCCACACTGGCTGTGCGCGCATTGGCGGCCAGTTGTAAGTCGTGTGTGGTGTCACCAATCATCAAGGTGCGCTCGGGCGCAACATCGAGCTCCGCCATCAGCTCCAGCAGCATTTGTGGATGCGGCTTGGATGCCGTTTGGTCTGCGGTACGCGAGGCATCGAAAACACCGTGCAGCTTGCTGGTGGTCAAGGCCTCGTCGAGTCCACGCCGCGACTTGCCCGTGGCGACGGCCAGCAAGTGATTGCGCTGCCTGAGCAGCGACAGCATCTCCAGCGTGCCGGCGAACAAGGTGATGTCATGCTGTCGCTTCACATAGTGAAAACGGTAACGCTGACCGAGCAAGGGGTACAGGTCTGGCGACAGCTCCGGCGCAGCATGGGCCAGCGCGTCGTTCAGACCCAGACCGATCACATACCGGGCCTCGGTGTCTGTGGGTACTTTTGTGCCCACATCAGCACAAGCCGCCTGGATGCTTTGGGCGATGAGGGCGGTGGAGTCGAACAAGGTGCCGTCCCAGTCGAACACGATGAGGTCAAAGCGGCGTTTTGATGTCATGGGGTTGTTTTTTGCAGGGCAGCGATCAGGTTCAAGCAGTCTTGCGGCAATGCTGCTTGCAGTTCAACTTGCTCGCTGGTTTGGGGATGTTCGAATCTCAATTGGGCTGCGTGCAAAAACATGCGGTCGAAGCGGTGGCCCGCCACCAACTCGCCTTTGGCCAGTGCCTTGTTCAGGGCAAAGTCGCCATATTTTTCATCACCCACGATGGGGTGCCCTTGACTGGCCAAATGCACACGGATTTGATGGGTGCGGCCTGTTTTGATGGTGACATCCAGCAACGTGAAGCCCGCATAAATTTCACGCACCTGCACCAAGGTGATGGAGCGGCGACCTTCATCGTGGTCGTCGTCCACCACCCGCACACGGCGCTCGCCGGCTGCGTCGAGGTATTTGTGCAACGCCACGTCAATCACTTTTTTGTTGCGAGGCCACTCGCCCGTGACCAGGGCCGCATAGGTTTTTCCGGTTTCCCGCTGGCGGAACTGTTCCTGCAGCGCCACCAGGGCCTGACGCTTTTTGGCAATGATCAGCAGGCCCGAGGTTTCTTTGTCCAGCCTGTGTACCAGTTCCAAAAAGCGTGCTTGGGGCCGCGCTTGGCGCAACTGCTCAATCACGCCGCTGCTCACGCCGCTGCCACCATGCACGGCCACACCAGCGGGTTTATTGATGACGATCAGCGCCTCGTCTTCCATCACCACCGGAAATTCACGCGGGGGGGCGCTCACGGCTTGCGGCTGGCCCGCCGAGGTTTGCGACACGCGCACCGGCGGCACCCGCACTTCATCCCCATGGCTCAAACGGGTGTCGGCCGCGGCCCTGCCTTTGTTGACCCTGACTTCACCGCTGCGAATCACCCGGTATATATGGGTTTTGGGCACGCCCTTGAGGCGCTTGATGAGAAAGTTGTCCAGGCGTTGCCCGTCGCCGTCGTCGTCCACCCGCACCCAACTGACCTCAGGGGCGGACGGCGGCCCTGCAGCCTGTTCGGGAGGGCGAGCGACAGAACTGGCGGGCAAACCCGGGGCTTTTGTGGGGCGGCGGTTGCCTGCTTTGCCCCCTATAATGCGTTGCACCACGTTGCTGCCGTAAGTGATTGATTCTTCAGAGTTTAACGGCGTAACAAGGTGAGGGTTCAACGAGGTTGAACCATTCGGAGATGCAACACCCGGGAAAGTTGGACAGGCCAAGTGCAAAAGCGCGCGGCGGTCTACCTGCCAGGGTGGAAGAAAAAACCAAGAACGAGTCTTTAACCATTGCGGTTATCCAACAAGGTTTCTAAAGAATGCCAGCTTGAGTTCACAGTCCACGGTGGTACATGCCAAACCAGCATGCAGCCGAAAGACGATCAAGCTGCTGTTCGCGTTCAGTAGATTCAAGCGAATGTTGACTTATCTGACCACCCCAAGCCGGCCGCAGCCCGCCAGACACCACGTCTCGCCCGCAGCACTCAGCCGCGTTTCGCGGTGCTTACAGACAGTCCACACCACCACCTGGCAAGTTTTTGTTGAAGCGCTGGTTCAGCGCCGTCACCCGCCAGCAACCGCCCACCCTACCCTCACGCACGCGCCAACGCTGCCCGCTCCAACGGCTTGATGCCGACCAAGCCAGCAGTCCAGGGCGATCCTTTCCGACTCCTCTCGCGTTCTTTCGTGCATCAATTTGCGGCTTGCGCTTGATTTCCAAGTGCCAAGCCGTTGTTGTGCAAGCACGGCAGTGCCTTCGTGGAACGAAGCCTGCCTGCGAGAAGGAGTTGAAACATGAAACGCATGCTGATCAATGCGACGCAGCCCGAAGAGCGTCGCCTGGCAATCGTCGATGGCCAAAAGCTGCTCGACTTTGAAACCGAAATCGAAGGGCGCGAACAGCGCAAAGGCAACATCTACAAGGCGGTCGTCACACGTGTAGAGCCTTCGCTAGAGGCCTGTTTCGTGGACTACGGCGAAGACCGCCACGGTTTCTTGCCTTTCAAGGAAATTTCCAAAAACTACTTCCGTGAAGGCGTCAGCGTCCGTGATGCGCGCATTCAGGACGTGATCTCCAACGGTCAAGAGCTGCTGGTGCAGGTGGAAAAAGAAGAACGCGGCAACAAAGGCGCGGCCCTCACCACCTTCGTGAGTTTGGCCGGGCGCTACCTGGTCATCATGCCGAACAACCCCCGAGGGGGCGGTGTGTCTCGCCGCATTGAAGGCGAAGACCGTGAGGAGCTGAAAGAAAACCTCGACCAGCTCGAGTACCCCAAAGGCATGAGCCTGATTGCCCGCACCGCTGGCATTGGCCGCAGCGCACCCGAATTGCAGTGGGACTTGAACTACATGCTCAAGCTGTGGAGCGCCATTGATGGTGCTGCCAAAGCGGGCAAAGGCGCTTTCTTGATCTATCAGGAAAGCTCGCTCGTCATCCGTGCGATTCGTGACTACTTCACCGCCGATGTCGGTGAAATTTTGATCGACACCGACGACATCTTCGACCAGGCCCAGCAGTTCATGGCCCACGTGATGCCCGAGACGGCGCACAAGGTCAAACGTTACCGCGACGATGCGCCGCTGTTTTCGCGCTTTCAGATCGAACATCAGATTGAAACCGCATTCTCACGCACGGTGAACCTGCCTTCGGGTGGCGCCATCGTGATCGACCACACCGAAGCCTTGGTGTCGGTGGACGTGAACTCCGCGCGCTCCACACGCGGCAGCGACATTGAAGAAACCGCCACCCGTACCAACCTCGAAGCGGCCGACGAAATCGCGCGCCAAATGCGCCTGCGTGACTTGGGCGGCTTGATCGTGGTCGACTTCATCGACATGGAAGAGTCGAAGAACCGCCGCGAAGTTGAAACCCGCTTGAAAGACGCGCTGCGCCAAGACCGCGCCCGCGTGCAGTTCAGCACCATCTCCAAATTTGGCTTGCTGGAGATGAGCCGCCAGCGCCTGCGCCCTGCCCTGTCTGAAGGCAGCCACATCACTTGCCCACGTTGCAATGGCACGGGCCACATCCGCGACACCGAATCCAGCGCGCTGCAAATTTTGCGCATGGTGCAAGAAGAGTCGATGAAGGACAACACGGCTGCCGTGCACGTGCAGGTGCCGGTGGAAGTGACCTCGTTCTTGCTGAACGAAAAACGCACCGAGATCACCAAGATTGAGCTCAAGCAGCGCGTCACGGTGCTGCTGGTGCCCAATAAAAATCTGGACACACCGAACTACCGTCTGGAGCGGCTGCGCCACGACGATCCACGCTTGGAAAACCTGCAAGCCAGCTACACCATGGTGGAAGAAGTGGAAGACGAAGTCGGTTTCACACGCCGTGAAAAAGCCAAGGCTAAACAAGAGCCTGTGATCAAAGGCATCCTGCCCGAGACACCCGCGCCGGTCGCCGTACCCAGGGCAGAACCCGCCCCTGTAGCGACAACGCCAGCAGCAGTGGCTGCGCCAAGCGCACCGGCCAGCGGTGGTTTCTTTTCCTGGATCAAGAGTTTGTTCAGCAGCCCCACGCCCGTTGCCACCCCAGAGGCTGCGGCCACGTCCAACCAGGACACGGTCAAAGAAGGCGTCCGTCCAGGCCGCGCTGAAAGCCGCGAAAACAGAGGTGACCGCGGCGAACGTGGCGGACGCGGAGGCCGGGGCCGCAATGACAGGGACAGAGGCCGTGGCAGTGACCGCGCCGCCGAGACACGCACCAACCCAACCAACCCCTTGGGGAGCGAGGCGGACACCTCAGCAGCGGCTGCCACAGAGGGTCGCGGCAATGGCCGCGGTCGCAACCGTGGTGAACGCCCTGACCGTGAAGCGCGTGAGCCGCGTGATACCCGGCCTGAACGCAAGCCCTCTGCGCCGGTAGCGGCAGCACGGGCTGCGGACGGCGAGACCACCGACACTGCGTTTGTGGACACCGTTCCCGGTCAAGTGCCAGAGGGACAAAACCCGCCCACCCACGCCGAAGGTCGTGACAATGCACGGCGGCGTGGCGGACGGGGTGGCCGCGGTGGTCGCTCAGGACGCGACCGTGGTGAGAACCATGTCCAGGCAACCAGTGCGGACGAATCCTCCAGCGAGGACCTCTCACCGGCAACCGCATTGGCGCTAGGCCAGACCGCCCCGGCCGCGCAGCTGCCGGCCTCGGGCGATGAGGGTGGCGAGCTGGCAAGTGCCCATGGCGATCAACCGGAACGGGGCGACCGCGAAGGCGGACGCCGCCGTGGTCGTGGTGGACGCGACCGTCACCGCCGCGATCACCAAACTGACATTACGCAGGCCGACACACTTCATTCAGAAAATCACCCGCAAGACGCAGCGTCTAAGCCAGAGTCGACCAACCCTGATGGGCAGCAACAGCGCACAGTTGAAGTCAGCTCTGACTTCCTGGTGGCCCCAGTGGCGGTGACACCCGTGGCGGCAACCCCGACCACAACAGCGGCAGTAACGTCCACGGCGGCTCCCGCTGTCTCTACGGCGAAGGATCTACCCCCGTTTGAGTTGCCGGTGCCGCAGCTGCACCAGGTCGCGCAGGCCGCCGGACTGCAATGGGTCAATTCGGACCCAGAAAAAGTCCGCGCTGTTCAGGAGGCCATGGCTCGTGAGCCCAAGCCAGTGCACATACCGCGGGTGATCGAACCTGTGGTGTTGGCCGACGACGGCCCCTTGGTGCTGGTGGAAACGCGCAAGGACCTGAGTCAGGTCAAGCTGCCGTTTGAACAACCGGTCGCCTGAAGAAAGTCAGGCATCGCCTATCGATGGCGCGAATGTCAGTGGTCTGACGTTCGCCCTTTGAGTGCCAAGCGGCTTTGATCTTTTTGCAGTGCCTTGTGCACTGCGGGTGCCATCTCGTCCATCAGGTGCTCTTTTCTGAGCACCGCATGAAGGCCCATGTCGTCGGCCTGCTTGAGCATGTCGTCAGAGATGTGACCAGATGCCATGATGATTGGCAGTTCAGGGGCGTGTACCAGGGCGCGCGACGCCAAATCCAGCCCTGACATCGTCGGCATGTTGTAGTCGGTGAACAGCAGATCAAACGTCTTTGGTGCATGTCGAATCAGCAGCAGCGCTTCTTCAGCCTGTGTCACGGCCGTGACCTTGTATCCCGCACGCTGCAGGCTGCCTTCAATCACTACCAGCATCAGGTCGTCATCGTCCACACACAAAATGTGTTGACCTTGGCCGCTCCGCACCGACCTGTCTTGTGGACGCTGCGGTATCGCAACATGAATCGTTGAATCCACCACAGGCAAATACACATGGAAGGCGGAACCCAGGCCCACCTTGCTGTCCACCGAGATCCACCCGCCTGCGGCCACGACGATGCCGTGCACCACAGACAAACCCAGGCCCGTTCCTTTTCCGACAGGTTTGGTGGTGAAGAAGGGCTCAAAAATGCGCGCCTGCGTGGCCTCATCCATGCCACACCCGTCATCCGAGACACACAGGTGTGCAAACCGTTTTGACCCACCATCGCCACCGCCAAGGTCACCAACGCTGCCGCGGTTGTCTTCCGTCAACATCACCCTCACCACACCCACTCCGCGTGTCATGGCGTGCCAGGCGTTGGTGCACAGGTTTATCAACACCTGCTGAATTTGGGTCGCATCGGCGCGGACATGCAAGGGCGTGTGCGTCAGGTTCATCTCCAAACGCACCCCCGCGGGTAAAGTGGTCCTCAGCAGTTCGGCCGTCTCGTTCAAAAGCGGCAGCAAATTCCAGGTTTTGTTTTCGTCAATTTGAGGCCTGCTGAAACTCAAAATCTGTTGCACCAGGTCGCGCCCACGAATGCCCGCGCGTTGAATGTGTTCCAAGCGCTGCAAAACCTGGGGATTCGACTTCGCATCCTCCTGGGCCAGGGCCACGTTGCCCAGGATCGTGCCCAAAATGTTGTTGAAATCGTGCGCCACACCGCCCGCCAAGGTGCCGAGTGATTCCATCTTTTGCGCTTCGCGCAATTGGTCCTCGGCCAAATGCCGTGATGTCACACTTTGGTGAGCGATGATGTATCGCCGCGGGCTGCGATGGGGTACCTGGGTGACCGTCACCATGAACCACCGCTGCTCGGTGGGCGAGTGACAGGGGTACTCCATCTCGAACGCACGTTGCCTGCCCTGAAGCACTTCACGAAGCCCGTGTGCAAGCTGTGCTGCATCGCCTGCCCCATGCCCGCTGGCACCCTCGCAAACGGCAAGGTAGTTGACACCGGGTCCGATGCAAGCGGGCACGGCGCCATTTTGCTGACCAAACTGGCGCCATGCATCGTTGGCCCACACGATGGTGCCATTTTCGTCCACCACGCAGATGTGGGCCGACAGACCATCCAGGGTAGACAGGGCGAAGTCCAGGGACTCTCGAAGCGCGCCCATCTCTTGGTGCAGCTCCATGGAGATGGCGCCGATAGGCTGCTTTTGATCAGCCGGACCCACCAAGACCAAACAAGTATCGTCGGCCGGCCAGGCCAGCCACTCCAGTTGAAGGACTGCGCCGTCTTGATGGCCAGGCCTGACCTTGGCCTGCAGCAACACTGGTGCATTGCTGACAAAAGCGTGCTGATGGGAAGCGTCTACTGCCCCTTGATCGGCGACGTCAAAACAGGAGGCCAGACTGCGCCCTAACAACCCCGTTTGATCTACGTCCAACAGCCGAATTGCACTGTCCGTGCAAGCCAGCACTGCTGCGGAACGGGACATGACCAAGTAAGGCAATTCCAGCCGATTCAGAACGGGCGTGAATAAACCCAAAAACGACGGGTGGGTCAGGTTGTCCGCAGCCGGCCCGACTTTTGCGACCCGGCGCGGTCCTGTGGGAAATGACGTTGTCGACGCTTGTCGCAGCGAGGTGGTTGAGGACCGGTCAGCCAATGGGGGAGCAGCGGCGCGCCGCACCCCAACAGATTGATTCGACGGTTTCGCCTTACCCACCATGTCGCCGTCCCTTTCGGGCCTATTGCCGACAAAGAGACGGTACTGCTTGTCTCCTACTGCAGGACCATAGCCAAGCTCAATAGCCGCCAAGTCCCTTATTTTGAAGTGGGTTCATCATATACCCGCTCGTGACACCTGTGCCGAACGATCAGGCTCAACAACTGAGCGCATCCCGTACCCAATCCCAAATAGGTGTCGCTTCGGGCGTTTTGATCATTTCTTGTTTGAGGTGGCCTGGACGACAGCGCTGTGGCAAGTCACGTCTCTGCCAGCAGGGGCAACACAGTGAACTTCGTCGCTGGATTGACAGCGCTGCACTCGTCACTTGGAGACAGGCCTGATTCGGGGCGTGCATCTCCTGCGAATGTTTCAGCCTTTTCTCAAGGCAGACTTTCCAGCGCGTGCTGGTAAGCCGGGTGGTGCATCAAATCATCCCAACTCAGCGGAGGTGTGTTGGGCAGCAGCGCCCGCCTGCGGGCTTCGCTGTCGGGATCCCTGCGCCAATGGCCTTGAGCCTCTTGGGTTTGCAGACCGCTGAGCAAATCGTCCACCGCTTGGCCACCATCCAGCGACTGGTTGCAAAGCAGCACCATGTCGCACCCCGCACGCAGGGCCATGGCCGCGGCTTCGCTGTAACTGAGCTTGCTGCCCGCCAAGTGCCGCGCGCCTTCCATGCTCAGGTCGTCACTGAAGATGGCACCTTGAAACCCAAGTTGTTGCCGCAGGATGTCTTGGAGCCAGCGTGGTGAAAAGCCCGCCGGTAAGGCATCCACCTTGGGGTACACCACATGGGCGGGCATGACGCTGGTCAGGCCGCAGGACAACCATTCATAGGGTTTGGCATCTTGGGTCAAGATCGCTTTGAGGCTTCGTTTGTCCACAGGCACAGCCACATGGCTGTCTGCCGCCACATGGCCGTGGCCCGGAAAATGTTTGCCGCAGTTGCTCATGCCCGCCAACAACAAACCGTGCATCAGACTCTTGGCCAGCATCGCGACCACGCGAGGATCAGCATGAAAAGCGCGGTCACCAATCACACTGCTGTGACCCCAGTCCAAGTCCAGCACTGGGGTGAAACTCATGTCGACACCGCAGGCTCGCAATTCGGAGGCCAAAACAAAACCAGCCGCCGTGGCGGCGTTGATCGCCACAAGAGGGTCATTCATCCAGAGATCACCCAGGCAGCCCATGGGTGGCAAATGGGTGAAACCATCGGTGCGGAAACGCTGAACGCGACCGCCCTCATGGTCCACACAAACCAACAGATCGGTCCGTATGGATTTGATTTGCGCACACAACTCGGTGAGCTGCATGCGGTCTTGCCAGTTGCGTGAAAACAGGATGACTCCACCCGTCAGCGGGTGCTTCAAGCGGCGCACGTCGTCTGCACTCAATTGGAGGCCAGCAACGTCCAACACCACAGGGGCATGCAAAGCTTGTAGGGTGCTCATTTCAAAGTCTCCGGCAAAGTTTCAATGACCACGAAGCTGGCGGCGTAGTCGGTTTCATCTGTCAAAGTCACGTGGGCACGCAACTGCTGCCCGTCAAACCAATGTTTCAAGGGTCCGTGCAAGTGGATTTGCGGCTGGCCGCTGGTTGCGTTCAGAATTTCGCAGTCACGCCACGCCATGGGGCTGCGCAGTCCGAGCCCGATGGCTTTGGAGAAAGCTTCTTTGGCAGAGAAACGCGTGGCCAGGTAGCTGATGCCCCTGGCCGCGAGTTTGCTGCTTCGCGCATGAAAAACAGCCAACTCGCCGGGGCCCAAAATTTTTTCTGCGAAACGTTGGCCGCGGCGCTCGAAGGTGGCGCGGAGTCGGCGAACATCGCAGATGTCGGTGCCTATGCCGTAGATCATGGCGCTGCATGTGAGGCGCTGCTGGCGCGGTGGATGCAGCGCAGATAACTGCGCACCGTCTCCTGCATGCCAAATTCCAAAGCGTCTGCAATCAAGGCATGACCAATTGACACCTCCAAGACCCCGGGCACCGCCTGCAAAAAGTCGGTCAGGTTGTTTTGGTTGAGATCGTGGCCCGCGTTGATCTCCAGTCCTTCACGCAGGGCCGCCTCGGCGGTGGCAGCGTAACGAGCCAGAACAGCGCCTTGATCAGGCCCGCCATGGGCCCGGGCATAGGCTTCGGTATAAAGCTCCACGCGCTGCGCACCCAACTGCCGCACAAAAACCATGGCTTGCGGGCTCGGATCCATGAACAGGCTGACACGCACATTCAGCTCACGCAGTTCGGCAATCAAGGGATGCAGGCGGTCCATGTCCTGTGGCAAATTCCAACCATGGTCTGACGTGGATTGGTTGACACTGTCGGGCACAAACGTGCATTGATGAACAGGCAGATTTTTCTGCTTGAGTTCGCGTACGACATCCATCAGGTTGTGAAAGGGATTGCCCTCGATGTTGTATTCGGCCTGTGTCCAGCTCTTCATCAATTCAGCCAGCTCGAGCACATCGTGTGGTCGGATGTGGCGCTCATCAGGTCGAGGATGCACAGTGATGCCTTGCGCGCCTGCTTCCAGCGCCAAGGTGGCCACGCGGGTGACACTGGGCAAGCCCAAGCTGCGCGTATTACGCAGGGTGGCGACCTTGTTCAAGTTCACCGACAAGGCAGTGTGGGCACGGTGGCTGTCAAAACCTGTACTAATGAGTGGGTTCATGATGAAGCTGAACGTTCAAGCGCTTGCACATCCAACATCAGCTGGCGCGTGCGCAAATGGGGGGAGCCCAGATGATAGTGAAGCAATCCGCGCAGCGCCGACCGAAGCTCTGGCAGTTGGGCTGAACAAGCTTGCTGCAATGCCAGCAGGCTGCCGTGTTGCAGTGCTGCTTGCAAACCAACCAAGGCATGACCGCTGATGGCTGCCGTGTCCGTCGCCGCCCCCATCAGCACACCGGACTGTGGATCAAGGGTGTAGCTGGACTGCGGCTGCACGGTTTGCTGGGTCAAGGTCACCAAACTCAAATCGGGCAAAAAGCCCAGCGTTTGCAGCAGCTTGAGTTCAAATGCACGCAGGCTGGCCTGTACGGCTGATTCTGATGGGTTGGCCAAATGCGGCAGGGTCTGGGCATAAGTGTCAAACAGGGCTGCGTGGGGATCGGACCTGGCCAGCAACTTCATCAACAGCTCGTTCAAATAAAGGCCACTGAACAAGGCGGCACCCGTCAGCATGGCCTGACCACCTGCCCACTCGGCGGCTCGCAGGTTTTGGACCTCAGAAGCTGAATCGGACGCGGGCGCCCGCCCCAAAGACAGCAGCAGGTGCTGAAACGGCAGCAGCACTGAGCGCAGCTGTGAATAGGGTCGCCTGGCGCCTTTGGCGACCAAAACCAAACGACCTGACTCGCGGCTGAAGACGTCGAGAATCAGGCTGGATTCGCTCCACATATAGTGGTGCAATACAAAGGCATGAAGTGGCGCGTTGCTGCGTGTCACTGTGTGGAGGTGACCTTATTCGTAGCCATAGCTGCGCAGGTGCTCTTCGTCATCCGCCCAGCCCGACCTTACCTTTACCCATAACTCGAGGAAGACCTTGCCGCCCATGAGCTTCTCCAGCTCAACACGAGCTTCCGAACCGATGCGTTTGAGCACCGCGCCGTGGTCCCCGATGACCATGCCTTTGTGGGCATCGCGTTCCACCACAATGCTGGCGGCAATACGTTTGAGCTGTCCGTCTTCTTCAAATTTATCGATGACAACGGTGGATGTGTAAGGCAACTCATCACCCATCAGGCGGAACAGCTTTTCGCGAATGATTTCACTGGCCAAGAAACGCTCACTGCGATCGGTGAGTGCGTCTTCCTCGTGAAACCACGGTTGTTCGGGCAAGTAAGGCTTCAAGATAGCGAGCAGTCGGCCTACATCGCCCTCTTTGCGGGCCGTCAGCGGAACAAACTCGGCAAAGGGATGTCGCTCCTGCATGCTTTTGAGCCACGGCGCTAACTCCGCCCGCCGATGGACAGCATCCAGCTTGTTGGCCACCAACACAACAGGCTTGGAAGACTCGCCTTTGGGCATGAGTGAAAGCACTTTTGCGTCATCAAGCCCGAAACGCCCCGCCTCCACCACAAAAAGCACCAAGTCAACATCACCCAACACGGATGTCACGGTGCGGTTCAGGTTGCGATTGAGTGCCGCGCTGTGTTTGGTTTGAAAACCAGGCGTGTCAACAAATACAAACTGCGTTTCTTCAACGGTACGTATGCCGGTGATTCGATGCCGCGTGGTTTGTGCCTTGTTGGAGGTGATGCTCACCTTTTGGCCCACCAGGGCATTGAGCAAGGTGGATTTCCCCACGTTAGGACGCCCGACGATGGCGATCAGGCCGCAGCGGCGCGGGGCTGCCGCTTCAGGTGTGTTTGGCATCAAAGTGAACCAGGAAAAAAAGCTGAACGAATCAGGACTGCAAGGGCCCACCGGGGCGGTCAGTGGCTTTCAAAGCGTCAAGCATGCGGCTGGCGGCTTCCTGCTCAGCGGCACGACGAGAACGACCTTCACCGCTGTGCTGCAGGCTGAGGGCTGGGACACTGCACGCCACTTCAAATGTTTGTGCATGCGCTTGGCCGCGTGTCGCAACGATGCGGTAAAGCGGCACGGCCAAACGGCGGGCCTGCAACCACTCTTGCAGTTCTGTTTTAGCGTCTTTGGTCCAACTGGATAAATCAGTGTTGGCAATGGTGTCGCCAAACATGCGTTCGACCACCGTTTTGACAGCGTCAAACCCCGCGTCCACAAACACAGCACCAATCACCGCTTCCAGTGCATCGGCCAAAATGGATGGGCGTTGAGCCCCCCCACCCCGTGCCTCCCCTTCACTCAAACGAAGTACATCGGGAAACCCAAAGGCCACGGCCACTTTGTGCAAGCTGTCTTCCCGCACAAGATGCGCACGCACACGGGTCAGGTCGCCTTCATCGGAACCCGCCAAACGCTCAAACAAAATACTAGAGATGGCCAAGCTCAGTACTGCATCGCCCAAAAACTCCAGCCGCTCGTTGTGGTCGGAACCAAAGCTGCGATGGGTGAGTGCACGCGCTAGCAATGCAGGCTGCTCAAATGCATGGCCCAGCCTCGCCTGCAGAGCTTCCAGCATGGGATTCATCAAGACCCCATTCGCTCAGTTAGAGCGAGCCTCACCCTTGTACTTGATGAGCAAGTACACAGGTTCAAAAAGCGGAATTTCTTTGTCATAAGCAAAACGAATCACGAGTTTTTCGTTCTCTTTTGTGATCTCAAGGTCTTTGCCACTGATGGAACTGATGGAGTATTCGATTTGTTTGGTGCGCTCAAATGCCGCACGTATTTCCGGGACAGTCCCAGCGCTTTCCTTGGCGAGTTTGGTGACAGCTTTCTGAATGGTGGCGTACTCATTGACCGTGGGCAGCACATTGAGCACCAACATCGCCCCAACACCGATCAGCACCGCCCAAAACATCAAACCGAGCAAGGTGACCCCACGTTGACGACGGTGAAAAACTTGGTTTTTCTTCATGCCTAAATTCTCCTGCTTTTTTCGACGGCAAGGCGATGACCAGACTCAGCGAAATGCACCGATGCGATCCAGTTTGATATCCCAGCCATTGATGTGCATCCACACAAAAAATGCCCGTCCCACGATGTTTTCATCCGGCACAAAACCCCAGTAGCGTGAGTCTTGGGAGTTGTCGCGGTTGTCACCCATCATGAAATAGTGGCCTGGTGGTACCTTACAGGTCATCCCCTCCGCACTGTAACGGCAGTTTTCTGCAAACGGAAAACTGCTATTGGCGGGGATAAAAGATGGACGCTCGACGTCTACCAAGATACGGTGATCTACCTCGCCCAGCTTTTCGCTGTATTGCTTGGCGTAACGGCGCGAATCGTCGTCGTAAAAATCGGGCAAGGCTGTCGTGCTGAGTTGTTGCCCATTGAGGTAAAGGCGCTGGTTGCTGTATCGAATTTCATCGCCAGGCACGCCAACCACCCGTTTGATGTAGTCCACATTGGTGTCCAGGGGGTACCGGAACACCATCACATCACCACGTTTGGGATCGTGGTTGGACAGAATCTTTTTATTGATCACGGGCAGTCGGATCCCATAGTGAAACTTGTTCACCAGAATCAAATCTCCCACCAACAAAGTGGGAATCATGGACCCCGTAGGAATCTTGAAGGGCTCAAATAAGAAAGAGCGCAATAAAAACACCGCCAAAATGACAGGGAAAAGTCCTGCTGTCCAATCAAGCCACCAAGGCTGGGCCATCAAAGCCTGTTTGGCTTGTGCAAGGTTTCCTTCGTCAACCTTGCTGATGCCTTGTTGCGCGAGACTGTCGCGACGTGCCTGCGCTTGCTGGTCCAGCATTGCCGCCGCTTGAGTGCGGCGAGGGGCAAAGATGAGGCGCTCTGCCAACCAATAAGCGAAGGTGAATAGCGTCAGGCAAAACAACAGCAGAGAGAAATTGCCGCTCCATTTGCCGATGTACCAACCACCGAGATAAACCACCAATACGCTATAGAGCAATCCGGTCAAAGCACTCATCAGTCTTCCACTTGAAGGATGGCCAAAAACGCTTCCTGAGGCACTTCAACCGAGCCTATTTGTTTCATGCGTTTTTTGCCAGCTTTTTGTTTTTCCAGCAGCTTGCGCTTGCGGGTGATGTCACCGCCGTAACACTTGGCGATCACGTTTTTTCTCAGTGCTTTAATTGTCTCACGGGCAATGATGTTGGCTCCAATGGCTGCTTGGATCGCCACATCGTACTGCTGACGTGAAATCAATTCGCGCATCTTGGCCACCACGGCCCGGCTGCGAAATTGGCTTTGACTGCGGTGGACGATGATGGACAGCGCGTCCACCTTGTCACCGTTTAACAAAATATCCACCTTGACAACGTCGGCCGCACGGTACTCTTTGAACTCGTAGTCCATAGAGGCATAACCGCGCGAGACGCTTTTGAGTTTGTCGAAGAAGTCGAGCACGATTTCTGCCAAGGGCATGTCGTAGGTCAGCATGACCTGCCTGCCGTGGTAAGCCATGTTGAGCTGCATCCCCCGCTTTTGGTTGGCCAATGTCATGACGGGGCCTACATAGTCCTGCGGCATGTACAGGTGCACCGTGACAATCGGCTCACGGATTTCCTGAATACGCCCCAGATCGGGCATCTTGGACGGGTTATCCACTTGGACCACCTCGCCATTGCCTAACTGAACCTCGTAGACAACGCTTGGCGCGGTCGTGATCAAGTCTTGGTCAAACTCGCGTTCCAAGCGCTCTTGCACAATTTCCATGTGGAGCAAGCCCAGGAAACCGCAGCGAAAACCGAACCCCAACGCTTGGCTCACCTCGGGCTCGTAGCGCAATGATGAATCATTGAGTTTGAGTTTTTCCAACGCATCACGCAGCTGGTCGTACTCGCTGGCCTCTGTGGGGTACAGCCCCGCAAACACCTGGGGCTGAATCTCTTTGAATCCGGGCAGCGCCTCGGCCGCCGGTCCAGCGTTGTTGGGAAGTTTTTTATCCAAAGTGATGGTGTCACCGACTTTGGCCGCCTGCAACTCTTTGATGCCGCAGATCACGAAACCCACTTCACCCGCCTTGAGCGAATCACGCGGCACCGACTTCGGGGTGAATACGCCCATGTGCTCGATTCCATACACCGAGCCTGTGGCCATCATGCGTATGCGCTCGCCTTTAGACAGACTGCCATCAACCACCCGCACCAACATCACCACGCCCACATAGTTGTCGAACCAGCTGTCGACAATCATGGCCCTAGGTGGGCCCTCGGGGTTTCCGCGTGGTGCCGGCATGCGTGTGATGACAGCCTCAAGGATCTCGTCCAACCCCATGCCGGTTTTGGCGGAGCAAGGAATCGCGTCTTGGGCATCGATACCGATCACATCCTCGATTTCCTCCTTGGCGCGTTCTGGATCCGCTTGCGGCAGATCCATTTTGTTCAGAACGGGAATGACCTCGACGCCCAGGTCGAGCGCTGTGTAGCAATTGGCCACGGTTTGCGCTTCAACGCCCTGTGAGGCATCAACCACCAGGAGCGCACCTTCACAGGCAGACAAAGAGCGGCTGACTTCGTAGGAAAAGTCGACATGCCCAGGCGTGTCAATCAAGTTCAAGTTGTAGGTGATGCCGTCCTGTGCTTTGTATTGCAGCGACGCGGTTTGCGCTTTGATGGTGATGCCGCGCTCGCGCTCAATGTCCATCGAGTCGAGCACTTGCGCTTCCATTTCACGGTCAGACAAACCACCGCAGCGGTGGATCAATCGATCGGCCAATGTGGATTTGCCGTGGTCAATGTGGGCAATGATGGAGAAGTTGCGAATGTGATTCATATAAGAGTTGTGTTGCTTCAGGTCGTTGAAGACTGCACCTTCGCAACAGCGAAGCCGTTGCAGCGCAGGCTCACACCGCCAGCGATGTGAAGGCGCTTTAGCGCCGTGCCGAAGCTAAAAAAAAGGCACGTCGACTGAGCGACGCGCCTTCCAACAAAACGTATGGCAACTGCATGTTGGTGATTCATTGTAGTCAAAAGCGCCGCGCTGGAAACCGCACCAATGCTGGATTTCTTCTCGTTGCAGGCTTCCAACAGGAAAAGTTATGCACAATTTATCAACAAACTCTTGTGGAGTGTCTGGGGATATTTTTTGAACCTTGACTGCGTTGCGTTAAACAAGGCCAAAGCGGCCGTTAAACGCTCAAATTGCAGCTGTTCCTGCGCTCAATGCCCAGACTCGCATGCATGTTAGCGCCCACCAACGTCAGATCGGAGGGGAGATTTTCAGTCACAAAAATCCCGCCCCCGTCGGACTCCCCTGCACGGCTACCGCGATACGGAAAGACCCTCTAAGGCACTTGGCTTTTTGGGGTCTCAAATCCATCAGCGCGATGGCCGGATGATGAGGTAACTCACCCGGTCACCTCTTCGAACCAAGACATTGACGGGTTTGTTTTTATCGGCCTTGGCCAGCACAGCTTCGAACTGCTTGGCACTGGTGACCTCCACATTCTCCAATGCCAGGATCACGTCACCCTCTCGAAGGCCAGCACGCGCCGCCGCACCCTCGACCGCTTCAACACGCACACCCCCCTTGACCTTCAGCTCTCGACGCTGGGCATCGCCGAGGTCAGCGACCGATAAACCCCAACTGCTGACAACTGGCGCAGGCGCTGCTTTGGGGTCTTTTTCATTGGTTTTGCGGGGGCGATCGGCCTCGAATTCCACCACGGTAACTGACAGATCGCGATAGCTTCCGCGCCGAAACACCTGTACGGTGGCTTTCTGGCCTGGTTTGATGGCCCCAACGATGCGAGGCAGGTCACCCATTTTCTCGATGGTGCGCCCTTCGAACTTGGTGATGATGTCGCCAGGTTCGATACCCGCTTTCTCTGCAGGACCGCCCGCCTCTACGCTGCCAACCATGGCACCAAATGGTTTGCCCAAGCCAATAGACTCAGCAACCTCCTTGCTCACTTGTTCGATCTGCACGCCAATTCGACCGCGAATGACTCGACCATTGGCACGAAGCTGCTCTGCCACACGCGATGCTTCATCAATAGGAATGGCAAACGAAATGCCCATGAAACCGCCAGAGCGGCTGTAAATCTGAGAGTTGATACCCACCACCTCGCCACGCAGGTTGATCAACGGGCCACCTGAGTTCCCGGGGTTAATGGCCACATCGGTTTGGATCAGCGGCACAAGATCGCCAGTGTCGCGGGCTTTGGCGCTGACGATCCCAGCAGTGACCGTGTTCTCTAAACCAAAGGGCGATCCGATGGCCATGACCCATTCGCCCACTTTAAGGCGGTTGACATCTCCAATTCGAACGGAAGTCAGGCCGGTCGCATCAATCTTAACCAAGGCCACATCAGAGCGTTTGTCTGCACCGACCACGCGTGCTTTGAACTCACGCTTGTCGGTCAAGGTGACGAACACCTCGTCTGCGCCTTCGACCACGTGGGCATTCGTCATGACAAAACCATCTGCACTCAAGACGAATCCCGACCCCACACCACGAGGTTGCGGCTCGGACTCTGCTTGAGGTACCGCACGGCGAGGATCTCGGCCACCACCGGGATTTCCTGGAATGGGAAGCCCAAAGCGTCGAAAGAATTCCAGCATGTCTTCGTCAATCTCTGGTGCTGCACCGCCTCGTGCCGTACGCCCACGCTCAGTGGTTCGAATGTTGACCACTGCAGGGCCGACTTTGTCGACCAATTCAGTGAAATCCGGAAGGGCTTGGGTTTGTGCTTGGCTGCTGGCGGGTACAGACCAGGACAAACCTACACTCAATGCTGTTGCAACAAACAAATGCGTCATTCGTTTCATGTTCAACCTCGTGGAAAAACAATGGATGAGTGAGAGAAAAACTTGTTCATGACATCAACACGCCGGCAAAAATACAAACACTGCACCGCTGAACCGACTACCGATCAATGTCGGCCCTCACTTTTTTTTCTGCAAGCCTTGCGCCAAAGAGCGTAAGGTTGCCAAGGGCACATCGCCCACAGCTGTGATCCACCAATCCGCATGGCGTGCGTAGAACGTTCGTGTGGCACCCAAAAACACCGGCACTTGTCGACCGTGTCGGCTACCGTCGAAGGGTTCGATGAAAACAGAAACGTGCGTCAGTCCATCCGAGTAGATGACTTGAAGTGCTTTATTCGGCCCCGCATTGGCGGCTTGATATCGCTCATTGCTGTTGACACCCTGTGACGTTCCCCAAGGCCGTTCGAAGCAACGAATCTGCTTGAAACCCGGAACCATCGACTTCAATTGCCACCCGTGCTCATCTAGAGTGGTCGGAGTCATCTCAACCTTGATGGACCGGTAGGCGCTTAGCTTCTTAATGGCGGACAGGACCTGCTCCGGTTGCGCTTTCACTCCGATAGTGACCTCGGAAAAAGCAGACGATTCCAGCACCTCATTGCGTTCGCCGACAACATCGGCGCGCAACAAAAGGCCCGACACTTTGTCCGACCATAGCCGGTAACCATATCGATGCTCATCCTTGGGCTTGAGCATCAACACCATGGCGTCGTGACCTGCTATGCGCTCTACCCCTTGCAAACTGAAGACGTCGTAATTGGCAAAAACTTGCTCATCCGCTCCCAGCAAAAGCGCCGGAAAGGTAAAGCGGCTGTCGCGCTTTTCCACCACCACCACGCCGCTTTGCGACCACACGGTATGGACGACGTCATTGTGGCGAAGCAATTGGCGTGGAGGCCCATCGAGAGAATCAACCCGCTCAAACTGATTGGGGCCTTGCCCGTAATGAGTGATACGCGCGCTGCTCATTGCGCCGCCAGCACTGAACACAAAGGTGCCGCTGAAACTGCGGTTCTTCGTCGCCTCCTGGATACGAAGCAACCAGGCACGCGTTTCGTTGTCGGGCATGGAGATGGCAGGCCCGAAAACAGCCGTCTGAGCGACAACCACCGACGTGAATGCCCCGAGGAGGCAAGCCGCCAGACTCCGCATCAAAAAACGAGTTGCCGCCATAGGGCTCATCGACCCGAAGACTCAAGCACGACTTGTCGCAGCGAACCCGACGCAGCACCAAGAACAGAAGCAGAAGAAAACTGCTTGTGGGCCATCAAGTAGCGGTCAAGCTCTGCATCACGAACCAGCGTGTCAGCCCCTGAGTTGGCCTCTGAAGAAGCCACAGATGATGCGGACGCGGAAAGCGGTGCGACCTCAGACTGAGCAACAAGCGGTTCAGAATCAACTGGCAAAGAGACACGCATTACGGACCAAGCGCCTGCGACAGCGATGAATCCGGCGGCAACCGCCGAGGCACTCCACCACGCGCGACGGCTGTTGCGCATCGCAGCATGCACTGCAGCCTGGTCTGGGCTTTGATTCTCTGGAAGCGGCCGAGGCGCAAGCACCACGGGTTGTAGAGCCAGCTCCGCTTGAATCCTGGCAAACAGGGCCGATTCATGGGCCCCGCTGCGCGCGAGGTCGTCTGACCGCAGCACATCGCCGATCAATTGGTAGTCTGCCCATTGAATTCGAGCCTGCTCGTCCTTGTGCCACAACTCACATGCAGCCTGCGTCCCGCTGGCATCAAGCTCGCCATCAACCAGGGCAGAAAGAATTTCTTTTCTTACGTGATCGGGCTGTGAACAATTGGGCATTTCAAGCTCCAGGTTCAAATCAACAAAAAGCTGGGTAGAAGAACAAGCGTGGGACTACCAGCGCTCGCCGTCCCTGGTATCCAGCAAGGGACGCAAGCGCTGCGCAATGGCCTCACGGGCCCGAAAAATGCGGGAGCGCACCGTGCCAATAGGGCAATTCATCATTTCGGCGATCTCTTCATAACTCAAACCCTCAATCTCTCGCAGGGTAATGGCCTGCCGCAAGTCTTCAGACAACGCTTCGACTGCCAAGTTCACTGCCCGAGCCACTTGTTTGCTGGCAAGGACGGCATCGGGCGTTTCTCCGTCGGTTAGTTCATTCTCGACACGAGAAGTTTCATCCTCGTCGTCGCGGGACAGTCGAGCCGACTCGGTGACCAAAGGATCCCGTTTAAGTTGCAACAAAGCCTTTTTGGCGGTGTTGACCGCAATTCGGTAGAGCCAGGTGTAAAAAGCACTCTCCCCTCGGAATTGAGGGATGGCGCGGTAGGCACGGATGAAGGTTTCTTGCGTGATGTCCTGCACGATGTCCACATCGCGCACCATACGAGCCACCAAACGCTCGACCCGGCGCTGGTACTTCACAACCAACATCTCAAATGCTTTGACGTCGCCCTGCTTAACGCGGTCTATCAGGGGTGCGTCCACGTCTGGCAAGAGTTCACGTTCCGTCACGACAAACCTCTTCGTCGCGGGGAGTGCGTCAACAAAGCGCACCGTAGGCCATGCCATTGCGTGGCGTGACCCCAGCGCTGCAGCGCAAGCCACCGGTACTTGCCAGACAGTCGTGACCCCGCAGCTGCTATTTCAAGTTGCAGCAGCATCCAGTCGCCCAGGTCAACACGGACCCGCGGCTGAACGCACCAAGGCTCCACGCCCACATCACTTGGATCGCCCAACCACCACTGCTCGCCATCCCAGCGCAAACTCACAGCACTCAAACGGGAGAACCACAATGCAGCAGCCAACAGCGTCAACGACGCCCCCAAGGCGAACCAATGGGGAAAGTCATCAAAACCGTCTGTGAGGTATGGGAACCACCCAGCAAACCATGCAGCCAAGCTGCACGCTGCCAGAACCCACAACAGAAACTGAGCAGCGGTGAACGCCGGAAAACGATCAACCAGCACGTGCACCGGGGGTGCGGTACGGTTCATCAACGTTCTAGATACGCTTGAAAACCAAGCTGCCGTTAGTGCCGCCAAACCCGAAATTGTTTTTGAGGGCATAGTCAATCTTCATCTCACGCGCAGCATTGGCACAGTAGTCCAGGTCACACTCAGGGTCCTGGCTGAAGATATTGATCGTAGGTGGAGAAATTTGTTTAGCCACAGCCAACACGGTGAAAACAGATTCGATACCCCCCGCCCCACCGAGCAAATGGCCCGTCATGGACTTGGTCGAATTGACCACCAGCCTTTTGGCGTGGTGACCAAATGCCAGTTTGATGGCATTGGTTTCATTGACGTCACCCAAGGGGGTAGATGTTCCGTGGGCATTAAGGTATTGAACCTGATCGGCATTCACACGCGCATTACGCAGTGCAGCATTCATGGATCGCTTGGGTCCATCAACATTGGGTGCGGTCATGTGGAAAGCATCCGCCCCCATGCCGAACCCTGCCAACTCCGCATAAATTTTTGCGCCGCGCTTTTTCGCGTACTCATATTCTTCAAGTACCAATACGCCAGCACCTTCTCCTAAAACAAAACCGTCCCGGTCTTTGTCCCAAGGTCGAGATGCAGTCAGCGGGTCGTCGTTTCGTGTCGACAAAGCGCGGGCAGCAGCAAAACCGCCCACACCCAAGGGCGATACAGCCGCCTCAGCGCCACCCGCGATCATCACGTCAGCATCACCGTACTCGATCAAACGGCCTGCCTCTCCAATCGCGTGTAAGCCCGTGGTGCAGGCGGTGGCGATGGCCAAGTTGGGCCCCTGAAAGCCATACTTGATAGACACATGACCAGAGATCATGTTGACAATAGATGCAGGAATAAAAAACGGGGAAATCCGCCGCGGCCCCTTCGCTGTGAGCTCGCTGTGTGTTTCTTCGATCAGTGGCAAGCCGCCAATACCCGAACCCAAAACGCAGCCGATCCGTTCCGCTTCTTCACCGCTGAGAGCATCACCAGTTGGCAGGCCAGCATCTTCAACCGCTTGGATGGCCGCAGCCAAACCAAAGTGGATAAAGGTGTCCATGTGGCGGGCTTCTTTGGCGGAGATGTAATCTTCAATGTTGAAGCCTTTGACTTCACCGGCAAATTTGCAGGCAAAGCTGCTGGCATCAAACCGGGTGATGTTGGCGATGCCGGATTTACCCTCCAGCAAATTTGCCCACCCCTGGGCCACCGTGTTCCCCACGGGGCTGATAAGACCCAGTCCGGTGACGACGACGCGACGACGGTTCATTTGATCGTGGCCGCCCGGCATCAAGCCTTTTGATGTTTCAGTGCGTAGTCGATGGCCAACTGCACCGTGGTGATTTTTTCGGCTTCTTCGTCGGGGATCTCAATGCTGAACTCGTCTTCCAAGGCCATCACCAATTCGACGGTGTCCAAAGAATCAGCACCCAGATCGGCCACAAAGGCTTTTTCTGGAGAGACATCGGCTTCAGGAACGCCCAGTTGTTCGGCAATGATTTTTTTAACGCGTGCTTCGATATCGCTCATAACTCCTCCAGGAGTGTGGTCATAAACAGCCCGAGATTCTAAGCGGTGCGACGCACCGTGCTCCGGTCGGGCGACTCCGGGCCTTTGCTAAACAGTTTTTATGTGATCAATTCATGAACATGCCGCCATTGACATGCAACTCACCACCAGTGATGTAGCCTGCCTGCTCAGAAGCCAAAAACGCCACGAGATGAGCCACATCTTCAGCTTGACCCAGCCGCCCTAGTGGGATCTGTGCAGTCAATGCGGAGATTTGTGCCTCGGACAACGCGCGGGTCATGTCTGTGTCGATGAAGCCAGGTGCGACACAGTTGACTGTGATGTTACGGCTGCCCAACTCTCGCGCCAAAGATCGCGTCATTCCGGCCACACCGGCCTTGGCTGCCGCATAGTTAGCCTGTCCGGCATTACCAATAGCACCAACGACAGAGGTGATGTTGATGATGCGTCCAAACCGCTGCTTCATCATAGGTCGCATGACGGCTCGACTGGTGCGGAATACGGCCTTGAGGTTGGTGTCGATCACAGCGTCCCAGTCATCGTCTTTCATTCGCATGGTCAAACCATCCAACGTGATGCCAGCGTTGTTGACCAGAATGTGCAAGCCCCCATGTTGTTTGACGATTCCCTCTACCGCAGCATCAACAGCCGCGGCGTCGTTAACGTTCAGACGAAGGCCACGGCCGCCGTAAGGTTCAGCCAATGCGTCGGTGATGCCGCTTGCACCATCTTCGCTGGTGGCAGTGCCAACGACGGTGTAGCCTTTTTGCGCCAAAGTCAACGCAATCGCACGCCCGATTCCACGTGAGGCACCGGTTACCAGCGCAACGTGTTTTGGAGTGGGGTTGGTCTCGTTCATGCCACCATACCTTTCACGTCATTCAAAGAAATCGGGTCGAAAATGGAGGCACTCACAGCCTCGGAATCGATCCGCTTGACAATGCTGGACAACACCTTTCCGGGCCCACATTCAAAAACATGGGTCAAACCACGTGCACGCATGGCCTGCACGACTTCCACCCAGCGCACCGGGCCAAATGCTTGGCGATAAAGGGCGTCGCAGATGGCGGTAGGGTCTTTAGGCTCTAAAACGTCAATGTTGTTAAGCACAGGAATACGCGGCATCTGCCAAGCAACATCGGATAACCGGGGGCGAAGTTTCTCGGCAGCTGGACGCATCAAGCTGGAATGGAATGGCGCAGAAACAGGTAGCAACAATGCACGCTTAGCGCCCTTGCTTTTCAGCAGTTCACAGGCTTGATCCACACCGGCTTTACTGCCCGCAATGACGGTTTGTTTAGGATCGTTGTAATTGGCAGCTTCAACGACCTCTCCGCTGCTTATTGCCGCTTGCGCACATCCATCTCGTACTGTCTGGGCATCCAACCCCAAGATGGCAGCCATTGCACCCACACCAACGGGAACGGCCTCTTGCATGGCTTGTGCACGAAAGCGCACCAGTGGCAAGGCATCCCTTAACGTGAGTGCACCTGCCGCCACCAAAGCAGTGTATTCACCCAATGAGTGTCCCGCGACCACAGTGGGCTCAGCACCCCCTTCATGGCGCCAGGCGCGGTAGCAAGCGATGCCAGCGGTCAACATGACAGGCTGGGTATTGGTGGTGAGGTCAAGATCTTCTTTGGGGCCGGAATGAATCAAAGCTGCCATGTCTTGGCCCAAGGCCTCTGAGGCTTCGGAGAGAGTCTGGCGCACAGCAGGATGATCACCCCAGGCGTCGAGCATGCCGACGGATTGAGACCCTTGGCCGGGAAATACAAAGGCAAACGCTGTCATGGAATATGTCTCTGTTTTTTGGGAAAAGCTGATGCACCGAAGCGCTTAGAAATCGAGTAGCACCGCGCCCCATGTAAAGCCGCCCCCCACCCCTTCAAGCATCACTGTGTGACCCGGTTGAATCTTATTGGCACGCACAGCCGTGTCGAGCGCCAAAGGAATGGAAGCAGCGGATGTGTTGCCATGTTGATCGACAGTGACCACCACTTTGTCCATTGTCAACCGCAATTTTTTAGCGGTGCTTTGCATGATGCGGATGTTGGCTTGATGAGGAATCAACCAATCGATGTCTGCGGCCTGCCGTTGTGCCTTGAGCAGCACCGAACGTGCCACGTCTTCGAGTACGCCCACGGCCAACTTGAACACGGCCTGCCCTTCCATGCGAAGCAGGGGATCCCCCGACACCTGTCCACCCGAAACGGTCCCTGGGGTGCAAAGAACGCCCGTATGCCGTCCATCGGCATGCAGCTCACAGGCCAGGATGCCAGGCTCGTTACTGGCGGCCAGAACCACGGCGCCAGCACCATCTCCGAACAAAACGCAGGTGGTGCGGTCTTGAAAATTCAAAATCCTCGAAAACACCTCGGCACCCACCACCAAAGCCTTGTTCGCTGCACCACTGCGAACCATGGAATCAGCGACGGTCAGAGCGTAAACAAAACCTGAGCAAACTGCCTGGACATCAAAAGCAGCGGCACCGTGCACACCGAGTTTTTGTTGAAGAAAACAAGCGGTTGAAGGAAAGACCATGTCAGGTGTTGACGTGGCGACAATAATGAGGTCGATGTCTGCTGCTGCACAACCGGCCGCGGCGAGCGCGCTTTGACTGGCTGCTAAGGCCAAATCACTGCACAGCTGGTGCTTGGCAGCAAAATGCCTGAACCGGATACCAGTGCGCTCAACGATCCAATCGTCTGAGGTTTCTATGCCCTGAGTTGCCAGCTGCGCCGCCAAGTCGGCATTGCTGACTCGCTGTTCTGGCAAGTAGCTGCCGGTGCCAACGATTCGTGCGTAACGTAGTTTCATGAGGCCGACATCCTAGCGCTTGAAATTTACGCGGCAAGATCGGGCTCGTCAGGCCGGACGCTAGCAGCGCTCCCAGGTGCAGCATGCAGGAGCAAAGTTTTCGCAATTTGGTCGTGCACGCGGTCCATCAGGCGATGCATGGCCGCTTCGTGTGCACGGTTGAGCGCCTGCTCAAATGCAAAGGCGTCAGCCGAACCATGGCTTTTGAACACCAACCCCCGCAGCCCAAGCAGCGCGGCGCCGTTGTAGCGTCTATGGTCGACTCTGGCCTTGAAATGCTTGAGGACGGGCAAGGCGACCACCGCAGCCAGTTTAGTGAAGGCATTACGAGTGAATTCTTGTTTGATGAAACGGGTGAGCATCAAGGCCAAACCTTCTGCCGTTTTGAGTGCCACATTGCCCACAAACCCATCACACACCACGATGTCCGTGGTTCCTTTAAAAATATCGTTGCCTTCCACGTTGCCGTGAAAATTGAGCACACCTTGGCACGCCGCCTGACGCAACAACTCACCGGCTTGTTTGATGGTTTCGCTGCCCTTGATGGCTTCTTCGCCTATGTTCAACAATCCGACCGTGGGGTTATCTTTGCCCTCGACCGCCGATACCAAAGCACTGCCCATGACAGCAAATTGCAACAGGTGCTCGGCACTGCAATCCACATTGGCACCCAAGTCCAAAATCGTGGTGTAGCCGTCTTTTTCATTTGGCATCACGGAGGCAATGGCCGGGCGATCTATGCCTTCAACGGTTTTCAGCAGATAACGCGACAAGGCCATCAAAGCACCTGTATTGCCGGCAGAAACGCAGGCATGTGCCTTTGCAACATCGTCTTCGCTGGACTTGACCAGCGAAATCGCCACCCGCATGGAGGAGTCTTTTTTGCGCCGCAAGGCCACTTCAACGGAGTCGTCCATTTCGACGACTTCGCTGGCCGCTTGAATCGCGCAGCGCGGCCACTGCGACGCCGAGGACAAAGCCTGCGGCTTGCCCACCAGAATCAATTCGGCATCAGGGTGTTTTGCCAGAAAGGCGCGACAGGCGGGCAAAGTGACAGACGGCCCGTGGTCGCCACCCATACAGTCGACAGACAGCCGAACAGGACCCTTCAGGTCTTGGAAAGCGCTGCTCATGAGGCTGCCGGGGCGATGTCCACCAAGTTACAAAGCAAGTGGCGAGTGAACTCAACACGCTCGGTCATCGCCGGGCAGTCCATCCAGGACAACTATGGAATCAGCCGATTAAGCGTCGACTTTGGACTTCACAACCTTGCGGCCACGGTAAAAGCCGGTCGGGCTGATGTGGTGACGCAGGTGCGATTCGCCAGTGGTGGGCTCCACAGCGGTACCAGGAACGTTGAGCGCATTATGCGAGCGATGCATGCCGCGTTTGGAAGGCGACTTTTTGTTCTGTTGAACGGCCATGAAATTCTCCTAAACAGCCTTGATTAGCCTTCGCAAGGCTTTTTTGAGCACACAGTCGGGAGTAGCCCAGAGAATCAACCTTCAAATCGAGGTTGCCTGGCGCAGCGTGTTCCGCGAACTGCAAAGCCTAGAATTCTAGCATGCGGCGCTCCACACTGGATACCCCAGGCCGGCCCGGGCTATTCAGTCCGTACCCGCACCTTTCCAACCAGCCAACACGGCAAAGGGATTCGGTTTGGTTTCTCCTGGCGGGTCGGACTCTGCTGCGTGCAAGGGCTCAGGGCAGCGTTCATGCTTGGGTATGAGCGGCAGAGCCAGCAAAAGCTCGTCTTCCAAAAGCGCACGAGCGTCCAAAGACCGGCTGAGCGCCAGTACATCGTCCTCACTCTCAGCGTCTAAAGCCGCCGCTGCCTCCTCACCTTGGACAAAACGAAGGTTCTGCACCACACCAACCGGAAAACGAACGGGCTTCAAGCACCGCTGGCAAGTCATGGACAGCTCGGTTTGTGCATGCAGCACCAACCAAATTTCCGCGTCATTTCCTCTCACATTGCGCAACTCGCCTCGAAGCTGCCAGTGAACCAGCTGTTCGGGTTGCACAGGCTCCTCTGGCGCCGCGCAAGCGCTCAGTCGCTCCAATTCAATCAAAGGCCACACGCCATCCAGGCATGCGCCATCTCGCGCAAAAGACTCCACATCTAAATGCAAGGGATCGTAATGTCGAATTCTCATGAGCAAAGTGTACGTTCCTGGACAATGTGGCACCACTTCTGTCCGGCAACCAACCTCAGTCCCTCATGCCTCAACTCATCCTCGCATCGACATCAGCCTACCGAAGAGATCTGCTGGAAAGGCTACGTTTACCGTTTGCGGTTCGCGCGCCCGAGATCAACGAAACCACACTGCCTGGCGAGGCACCCGCCCAAACCGCACGGCGCCTGGCCTTGCTGAAAGCCAACCGGGTCGCTCAGTCGGAACCCGGGGCAATTGTGATTGGCTCGGACCAAGTGGCGGATCTGGCAGGTACGGCCCTAGGCAAGCCAGGAACACACGAGAACGCGGTCGCTCAGTTACGTGCGATGCGCGGTCAAATTGTGAAATTTCACACAGCAGTTTCAGTGGTCAGCCTCCGCAGCGAAACTGCAGCAGTGGAAATCGTCACCGTGGACGTGAAATTTCGTTCATTGAGCGATGCTCATATCGAGAACTACCTGCGCCAAGAACGCCCCTACGATTGCGCAGGCAGTGCAAAGTGTGAAGGCCTGGGTATTTCGCTGCTGGAGTATGTGCATAGCGACGACCCGACTGCACTTATCGGGCTTCCCTTGATTCGAACCAGTGCCATGCTCAGGCAGGCCGGGCTGGACCCGCTGGATCCCCCATCACCATGACCAAAGCCGGCCTCACCCCAACGGGGAAACTGGTGCTGATGCCCAACACCTTGGACTTTGGCTGCGATCCCGGCTCGGCACCCTGCATTCAAACCGCGCTCCCGCAAGCCGTGATTGAACAAGCAGCGCAAATCAAACACTGGGTGGCTGAAAACGCCAAAACCACCCGGGCCTTTCTCAAGCGTGTGAACGAGGTGACGCCGCTGGTTCAACCTTTGCAAACGATAGGCATCGTTGAATTGCCACGAGCACCCAAGGGGCAACCCCATTCTCTGCCGCAAGACATGAAACCGCTTCTGGCTCCTGCATGGGCAGGTCATGACATCGGATTGATCTCGGAGGCGGGCCTGCCCGCCGTTGCCGACCCCGGCGCGGCTTTGGTGCAGGCCGCACACGCGGCAGGTGTTGACGTTGAAGTTTTGTGCGGACCAAGCGCTTTGTTGCTCGCGCTGGCTGCAAGCGGGCTGCATGGTCAGTGTTTTGCGTTTGTGGGCTACTTGCCGGTGAATGAAGGACAGCGTGCAGCCCGGTTGCGAGAACTGGAGTCGATTTCCAGAAAAAACCAACAAACGCAATTGCTTATAGAAACACCTTACCGCAACGCCGCACTTTGGAGTGGATTGATTTCGCAATTGCAACCCAGCACCAGGTTGTCGGTGAGTTGCGGTCTGACTTTGCCTGGAGGCTTTTCCCTCACACGCACGGTAGCGCAGTGGCGGCAGCACAGCTTACAGCTGCAAAACGACAGGCCTGCGGTGTTTTGTTTTTTGGCAGACGCCTGAACTGAACCGCTGCAGCCGACCTAACCCGTCGGCTCTTCGGTGCGTTTGGCACCAAACAGTGCCGCCACTTTTTTCTTGGGCTTGATGTTGGGAGAAAGACCTCTGACTGAGGGCGCGGACGTCTCTGGGGTTGTGGTCGCCATTGGCGCACTGCTGCTGGGCTCGTAGGGTCGATCGAAGAACGGGTCGCGAGAGACAGCGGGCGCGGAAGGCCGCGCATACGATGGCGAGGAGGACCTGCGAGGCGCTTCGTCTGCCGCCGAGATTTCCCGACGACGCGAATCTCGCGCGGGGCGCTCATCGTCCAGCTCAATGGGCTCTAAGTCGATTTTTTTCTTGATGAGTTTTTCGATGTCAGCCACCAAACGAGCGTCATCACGTGTCACCAAGGTCACCGCCAAACCCGAGGCGCCGGCACGGCCGGTGCGGCCAATCCGGTGAACGTAATCCTCAGCGTTGAAGGGCACATCGAAATTAAACACTGCGGGTAGGTCGGCAATATCCAAACCACGTGCCGCGACGTCGGTGGCCACCAGTACGTCTACCTCGCCGCGCTTAAATGCCTCGAGCGCTTTTAGCCTTTCGTCTTGCGACTTATCACCGTGCAACGCATTGGTTCTCAGTCCCTCACGCTCAAAGGAACGAGCCAATCGTGCACAGCCCAACTTGGAATTCACAAACACAATGGCCTGGGTCAGAGAACGTTCTTTGATCAGTTTGAGAACAGCCCCACGTTTGTCGTCAGAGCCCACGCTGTAAAAACGCTGCTCGACATTGGTCGCTGTGGCGTTGGGTCGTGCCACCTCAACGAGTATGGGGTTTTGCAGATAGCTCTCGGCGAGTCGTTTGATCTCCGGAGAAAACGTCGCCGAAAACAACAAAGTCTGACGCTGCTTGGGCAGGTAACTCAAGATACGCTGCAAGTCGGGCAGAAAGCCGATGTCCAGCATGCGATCAGCTTCGTCCAGCACCACATACTCCACCTGACCGAGAGAGCAGTTCTTGGCTTCAATGTGGTCAAGCAAACGGCCCGGCGTGGCGATCAACACCTCAACGCCGGCCTTCAACTCGACAGTTTGGGGCTTCATGTCGATGCCACCAAACACCACAGCCGCACGCAGCTTGGTGTGTTTGGCATAGGTTTTCACGTTGTTGGCAACTTGGTCGGCCAACTCCCGCGTCGGTGCAATGACCAGTGCACGCACGGGGTGACGGGCGGGGGACATGCTGGCGTTTTCATGCTTGAGCATTTTTTGCAGCAGCGGGATGGAAAACGCCGCCGTTTTGCCAGTACCGGTTTGTGCTGCCCCCATGACATCCCTGCCCTCTAAGACAATGGGAATCGCCTTGGCCTGGATGGGCGTCATGGCCGTGTAACCAGAGTCCAGCACCGCGCGCAGCAACTTGGGGTCCAGCGGCAGCGTGTCAAAACGAGGGGCAACCAGCGGTGCTGGCTCAGTGGATGAAGTCGCTTGGTCTGGCAAGGAAGTGGTGGTTGTCATGAGGGAGATTATCGTCTTGTCGCAGGATAGCGCCTTGCAAGGCTTGATGGCTGCATCTGGGGCCGGCTGATTTGCCCATCCATTCGGACTAACCTTGGCGTCAAACTGGTCCACTAGAATCCCCCAACCTCGCTACTACAGGCCTGCATCAGCGGCCTCCAATCCCATGATCCTTGTCACTGGCGGCGCCGGATTCATTGGCGCCAACTTCGTTCTCGACTGGTTAGCCCAACATGATGAGCCCGTGCTCAACTTGGATGCGCTTACTTATGCGGGCAACATGGAGAACTTGGCCTCACTGAAGTCCGACCCGCGCCACGTTTTTGTGCACGGCGACATCGTGGATGCAGCCTTGCTGGAAAAATTGTTCGCCCAGCACCGCCCTCGTGCAGTGGTGCACTTTGCGGCCGAAAGTCACGTGGATCGCAGCATCCATGGCCCCGGGGCTTTCATCAAAACCAATGTCGAAGGGACGTTCAACCTGCTGGAGGCCACCCGCAAACACTGGATGAGTTTGGAGGGTGCAGACAAACAAAATTTCCGTTATTTGCATGTCTCTACTGACGAGGTGTATGGCTCATTGAGCAAAGACGCGGCTGCCTTCACAGAGTCCCACCCGTTTGAGCCGAACAGCCCATATTCAGCCAGCAAAGCGGCGAGCGACCACTTGGTGCGTGCCTGGCACCACACCTATGGCTTGCCAGTGCTGACCACCAATTGCAGCAACAACTACGGGCCCTATCATTTCCCCGAAAAACTCATCCCTTTGATGATAGTCAACGCTTTGGCTGGCAAACCGCTACCGGTCTATGGTGACGGCCAACAGATTCGAGATTGGTTGTATGTGAAAGACCACTGTGCCGCCATTCGTGTGGTGCTCGAAAAAGGCAGGCCAGGTGAGACTTACAACGTGGGTGGCTGGAACGAAAAACCCAACATCGACATCGTGCACACCGTGTGTGCTCTTCTCGACGAGATGCGCCCCAGCAGCGAAGGCCCCTATCAGCGGCTCATTACTTACGTGAAAGACAGGCCCGGTCACGACCGCCGCTATGCAATTGATGCGCGCAAACTAGAGTGGGAACTTGGTTGGCGGCCCGCAGAAACCTTTGAAACAGGCATACGAAAAACCGTTCGCTGGTACCTGGACAACGCCGAATGGGTGTCCCGTGTTCAAAGCGGCGCCTACAAAGAATGGGTCAACACCCAGTACGCAGCCAAACCCTGAAAATCCAAAGCCGAGCCATCCCATGAAAATTCTTCTGCTGGGCAAAAACGGACAAGTGGGCTGGGAATTGCAACGCGCCTTGGCCCCGCTGGGCGAGGTGGTGGCGCTGGACTTTGACAGCCCAGGGGAGTTGCGGGCTGATTTCTCGCAACCTGAGTCGCTCACGGCCACTGTGCTTGCGGTGGCGCCGCACATCATCGTCAATGCCGCAGCCCATACGGCGGTAGACAAAGCCGAGAGCGAACCGGACCTGGCCCGTGCCATCAACGCCACCGCACCCGGCGTGCTCGCGCGTGCTGCGGCTGCCAGCGGCGCTTGGTTGATGCACTACAGCACCGACTACGTCTTCAATGGCCAGGGCGAACAGCCCTGGAAAGAAGACGATGCCACGGGCCCCTTGAGTGTTTACGGAAAAACCAAATTGGAAGGCGAGAACCTGATTCGCCAAAGCGGTTGCAAACACCTCATCTTCCGCACCAGTTGGGTGTATGCAGCACGAGGCGGAAATTTCGCGAAAACCATGTTGCGATTGGCCAAGGAACGCGACCGCCTGACTGTGATCAACGACCAAGTGGGTGCGCCGACAGGGGCCGATTTGTTGTCCGATCTGACAGCCCATGCTTTGCGCACAGCCCAACTACGTCCAGATGTCAGCGGCACCTACCATGCAGTGGCCTGCGGGCATACCCACTGGCACGGTTACGCACAGCATGTGATCGATTTTGCGCGCGCGGCAGGCCAGCCCATCAAAGTCGCGCCAGACCAAATAACTGCCGTACCGACATCAGCGTTTCCCACACCTGCTCAACGCCCCGCCAATTCACGGATGGACACGAGCAAGCTGCAAAAAACCTTCGGTGTGAACTTGCCCGCTTGGCAGTTTGGTGTGGAACGTATGCTGACCGAAATACTCGCTTGACTTTCGCATGAGCACCGCAAATCCTATGAACACGTACACCCCATCCGGTCCTTCTATCGCTCGCAGGGGCATCATCTTGGCGGGCGGCTCAGGCAGCCGTTTGCACCCTGCCACCTTGGCCATCAGCAAGCAGTTGCTGCCGGTGTACGACAAGCCCATGGTTTATTACCCCTTGGCCACCTTGATGCTTGCGGGCATCAGGGAAATTTTGCTGATCAGCACTCCCCAAGACACGCCCCGCTTTGAGGCCTTGCTCGGCAATGGCCATCAATGGGGTGTGAACATTCAATACTGTGTACAGCCGAGCCCGGACGGTTTGGCGCAGGCTTTCATCCTGGGCCGACAATTTGTGGCCGGTCAGCCCAGCGCCTTGGTCTTGGGCGACAACATTTTTTATGGCCACGATTTCCAAGGCCTGCTGCGCAATGCCGCCCACCGTACCACTGGTGCCAGCGTGTTCGCCTACCATGTCAACGACCCTGAACGTTACGGCGTGGTCGATTTTGACAATCAGCAACGTGCCCTGAGCATTGAAGAAAAGCCCAAGACACCTAAGAGTAACTACGCTGTCACCGGCCTGTATTTTTACGACGAACAAGTCTGCGACATCGCGGCTGCCATCAAGCCCAGCGCGCGTGGTGAGCTGGAGATCACAGACGTCAACGCCCAGTACTTGAAGCAGCAGCAGCTCAGCGTCGAAATCATGGGTCGAGGTTACGCCTGGCTGGACACCGGCACTCACGACAGCCTTTTGGAAGCAGGCCAGTTCATCGCCACACTGGAAAAACGCCAAGGCCTCAAGGTCGCCTGTTTGGAGGAAATCGCCTACCGCAGCGGCTGGATTGACGCAGCCCAGGTGGAGAAACTGGCCCAGCCCATGTTGAAGAATGGCTATGGTCAGTACCTACTCAAAATGCTGATGGACAAGGTGTATTGATGAAGTTTATTCAAACACGCCTGCCCGATGTCGTCATCATCGAACCCACCGTCTTCAAGGACGACCGCGGCTGGTTCTTGGAAAGTTTCAACGAAAAGAGATTCAAAGACGGTCTGACAAATCTCGGCCTGCCTCTGCCACGTCCCTTTGTTCAAGACAACCACTCTTGTTCCGCCAAAGGGGTTTTGCGTGGACTGCACTACCAGTTGCCCCCGCATGCCCAAGGCAAACTGGTGCGTGTGGTCAAGGGTGCGGCGTTCGACGTGGCAGTGGACATACGCCCTGGTTCTGCCACCTTTGGCCAGTGGGCTGGTGCACTGCTGGATGCCAACAACCACCATCAGCTTTGGATCCCTGAGGGCTTCGCACACGGTTTCATGGCGCTGGAAGACGACACCCATTTCCTCTATAAAACCACCGACGTGTACGCCAAAGACTGTGAAGGGGCGATTGTGTGGAACGACCCAGACATTGGCATCGAGTGGCCATCACTGGCAGGTATGGCACCACGACTTGCGGACAAAGATGCGCAGGCGCCCGTCTTGCGACAAGCGCGTCTGCCGGGATAACAAGCCCGCTGTGATCACGCCGGCATGAGGTCAACAGCGGAACAAGCCCCGCTCGTCACGCTTTCTATCGTGAGTCATGGTCACGGCGCCATGGTGGTGAACCTGTTAAACGACATTCAAGCTTTGCAGTGGGCCACAGAGTCCTTTGAGGTCCTGTTGACACTGAACACGCCTGAGGACCTCAGCCTTTTCTCGTCTTTCCAACACTCCCTGCCCCTTCGCGTCTTCGCCAACCCAGAGGAAAAAGGGTTCGGCGCCAATCACAATGCCGCATTCCAACGCAGCCGCGGTTGGGCATTCGCAGTGGTCAATCCCGATGTGCGGCTGCCCCAGCTGCACCTTGACTCCTGGATTGCCCCACTTCGCCAGAACAAAATTGCCGCTTGTGCACCCTTGGCCCATGACAGCCAAGGCCAGTTGCAGGACAACGCACGCCGTTTTCCTACGTTCTGGGCGCTGGCCCGGCGCGTGCTCACGGGTGTTCGCCAACCGAGCTATGCCCCGGAAAATGGACCGCAAACCATCGACTGGGCAGCCGGTTATTTTTTGCTGCTGCGGCGCGACGCGTTCGAACAAGTAGGTGGCTTTGACGAGACCTACTTCATGTACATGGAAGACGTGGACTTGGCTCAACGACTTTCACAACAAGGTTGGAAGGTGTGGTGGGACACGACCACGCACGTCATTCACGACAGCCAGCGAGCGAGTCACCGCAACTGGCGTCATTTGCGGTGGCACCTCATGGGTGTGGCACGTTACTTTCTTCGGTGAGTCGGATTAGCCGGTATTGATCGGTCGAAACGCCAGACGGTGGTCATCCACCGATGGCACTTGCCCGCAACAACAGCTGCACGGCAACAGCCCCAAGGACGAAGCCCATGCCGCCAAACACCAAGGCATACAGCAAACGGTTGGTTCGCTTTTGCTCCCTGAGAAGTGCCTCCAAAGCCTGGAGATCCGGCGCCACAGGTGCTGCCGGTTGAGTCAATGCCTGATGCAACAAACGCGGCAACTCGGGCAGCAATTGCACGTAACGCGGCGCCTCATTTTTAAGGCGTTCGACCAAGCCACGCCAACCCACTTGTTTGTTCATCCAATCTTCAAGGAAAGGTTTCGCCGTATTCCACAAATCCAGTTCTGGATCGAGTTGGCGCCCCAAGCCTTCCACATTGAGCAGGGTTTTTTGCAAAAGAACGAGCTGAGGTTGGATTTCCACATTGAAGCGGCGCGAGGTTTGGAAAAGCCGCAGCAACACCTGACCCAGTGAAATGTCTTTTAGCGGTCGATCAAAGTGAGGCTCACACACTGCACGAATCGCACCCTCCAATTCATCTACCCGTGTATTGGAAGGCACCCACCCGGACTCCACATGTAACTCGGCCACACGTTTGTAGTCGCGGCGAAAAAATGCAATGAAGTTTTGCGCCAGGTATTCTTTATCGAACTCGGTGAGGGTGCCAACGATGCCGAAATCGAGCGCGATGTAACGCCCAAAGGTAGCTGGGTCTATGCTGACTTGGATGTTGCCCGGGTGCATGTCAGCGTGAAAAAAACCATCGCGAAAGACTTGCGTGAAAAAAATAGTGACCCCGTCTCGGGCCAGTTTGGGGATATCTACACCCGCGTCTTTCAAACGCTGCGTGTGGCTGATGGGAACACCTTTCATACGCTCCATCACAATGACCGTCTGAGTGCATAAATCCCAGTGCATTTCGGGCACCATGATGATGTTGAGCCCAGCCATATTGCGTCGCAGTTGCGCTGCATTGGCCGCCTCGCGCACCAAATCGAGTTCGTCGTGAAGGTAGTTGTCGAACTCAGCAACGACTTCCTTGGGTTTCAAGCGTTTGCCGTCGGCGAAGAGTTTTTCCACCCAATGCGCCAAAGTGCGCATCAAGGAAAGGTCGTCCTCGATGATCCCTAGCATGCCGGGTCGCAACACTTTCACGGCCACTTCACGGCCGTCTTGGAGGGTAGCGAAATGGACTTGCGCAATGGACGCGCTGGCGACAGGTTCGGCCTCGAAGGTGGCGAACACTTGCTCAATGGTGCGACCGTAGGCCTTTTCGATCAGTTGGCGGGCTTGTGCGGCCGGGAAAGGCGGCACGTTGTCCTGCAAGTTGGCCAACTCGTTGGCGATGTCGGCGGGAATCAGGTCGCGCCGGGTGGACAGCACTTGACCAAATTTAACGAAGATGGGCCCAAGACGCTCCAGCGCCATTCGCAGCCTCGCACCGCGTGGCGCATCCAAGCGGCGACCAATCGTGATGACACGGACCACGCCACGCACCCAGCGCTGCTTAAAGTGCGATAAGAGCAATTCGTCCAGACCGTATCGCAACACGGTCACCACAATCACCACCAGGCGAGCGACGTGTCTCATGGGGTGGATGGAGGCGGCGTTTTGTCGTTCGCGGATCCACCACCACGCCAACGATGGGCGACAGCCGCCAATGCCTCCTTGGCACTGTTCGCCCAGACACCCAGTTGGTGCGCTGGGCCTTGCCCTATCCAACGTGCGATGTCGTCTTGCACGTCCCAACGCAGGTTGTCCATCAACCAACTGATATCGCCAGCCAGGGCTGCATCTCCAGAAACTTCGATCCGAGGTCGCTGACCAGCCAGCGCTTGCAACAGCATTTGTGCAGGATTGTTGGCCTGAATATTGATGGTGAGATCAGGCTGAAAGCCAGGCATGGTGCTGTTGGCGTCGGGCAGCCATTCCAGCAAACCGGCTGGTGTGATGGCAAATACCAAATTTGGCCAAGCGGGCAACAAGCCGGGCCAATCTACAACGTTCAGTTGAACATGGCGACCGCTGTGCGGTTGGAGTTTGGTTGTCGCCACCGCTTCCGAGGAAAGCACATGGTTGAGCAACAAAGTGATGCGATGCATCACCGCCGGTGTGACCAAGGACTGCATGGATTCAAACATGCGGGCATTGTAGGCAGGCGCACAGTGTGGTCAGCACAATGTGGTCACGGATGGCGTCAAAGCGGATGCAGCACAATTGAGCACCGTTACACGGGCACCTCTGACCACCACATTGATACACCGGACGCTTTCAGCTTGACCTCTTCCTCCGCTCCCCTAATTTTGCTCACCGGTGCCGCGGGTTATATCGCGTCGCACACCTGGCTGGCCCTGCTTGAAGCGGGCTTTCGGGTGGTCGGGGTGGACAACTTTCACAACAGCTCACCCGTGGTACTGCAGCGCATCCAAAAGCTCAGTGGGCAGGTGCCCTTGTTTCATGAAGTGGATGTTTGCCAAACACCTTTGTTGAGTGAGGTTTTTAGCCGCTACCGTATTGACGCCGTGGTGCATTTCGCGGCCCATAAGGCTGTGGGAGAAAGCCATGCAAAAGCACTGGCCTACTATGCCAACAACCTTGGGGGCTTGATCAATTTATGTCAGGTGATGCAACAGCACCGTTGCAGCCATTTGGTGTTCAGTTCCAGCGCAACGGTCTATGGAACACCTGAGGTTTTACCTTTGCGTGAAGACGCGCCTTTGTCGACCACCAATCCCTACGGTTCCACGAAACTCATGGGAGAGACCATGCTCCGTGATGTAGCGGCGGCGGACAGCAGATGGTGCGTGGGCATCTTGCGTTATTTCAATCCTGCTGGTGCGCACGAAAGTGGCCTGATCGGTGAAGCGCCACAGGGAACGCCAAACAACCTGCTTCCCTACGTGTCGCAAGTCGCTTTGGGCCAGCGAGAAGTTTTACGTGTGTTTGGCCAAGACTATGAAACGCCAGACGGCACCGGCGTACGTGACTACATTCATGTGATGGACTTGGCAAGCGGTCATGTGGCTGCGTTGCGTTACCTGATAGAAAGCAGAAAATCGCTGACGGTCAACCTTGGCACCGGTCAAGGCTACAGCGTGCTGGAGGTGGTCAAAGCTTTTGAGCAAGCCAGTGGTCGCCGTGTGCCGGTAGAGTTCGTGGCGAGACGCCCGGGCGATGTAGCCGCTTGTTACGCGGACCCGTCCGCTGCTGCCACACTGTTAGGCTGGCGCGCCACACGCACCTTGACTGACATGTGTGTGGATGGCTGGCGCTGGCAAGAAATGAATCCCCATGGCTACTCGAGTTGATCCGATGAATAACGTTACCGTTCTCCCCGTCATCATGGCTGGCGGCAGCGGCACGCGGCTGTGGCCGCTGTCGCGCGCTCAGTATCCCAAGCAATTCTTGATTCTTCAGGGCAATCAAAGTTTGTTTCAGCAAGCTGCTCAGCGTTTAGCGTCGGTTGCCACGACGGATATCAACGTGCTCACACCCTGCGTGGTGGGCAATGAAGAACACCGTTTCCTGGCGCTCGATCAGTTACGTGAACTGCGGGAAACGCGGGCACAGTTGCTACTGGAGCCCACCGGCCGCAACACGGCCCCAGCAATGACCCTGGCCGCCTTGCACGGCCAAGCGGCGTTTGGTGACCCTGTGTTGGTGGTGACGCCAGCCGACCAAACTGTCACTGATGAAGCCGCTTTTACACAAGCAGTTCGTACTGCAGTGAAACAAGCAAGCGAAGGCTCGATCGTGATCTTGGGTATTACCCCCGATCGCCCGGAAACCGGCTTTGGCTACATCCGCGCCCTGGATACCCAGACAGGGCCAATGAAGGTGGCAGAGTTTGTGGAAAAGCCTGATGCCGCCACAGCACAACGTTACGTGGACAACGGCAACTACTACTGGAACAGCGGCATGTTCGTGGTGAGAGCCTCGGTATGGCTGAGAGCTTTGGCACTTTTTCGGTCTGACATTTTGGCCGCGACACAAGTAGCTTGGAACGCACGCAGCGAGGACACGAGCTTCATCCGCCCTGGTAAGAGTGAGTTTGCAGCAGTGCCCTCGGAGTCGGTGGACTATGCGGTGATGGAGAAGTGTCCATCATCAAAGGAGTTTGATTTGCGCATGGTGCCTCTGAGCGCGGGGTGGTCCGACCTAGGCGCCTGGGATGCGGTCTGGCAAGTGGCCAGCAAAGACAGCCAAGGCAATGGCAGCATCGGCGACGCGCTCTTGCACGACTGCGAGAACAGCCTGGTACACGCCACGAGCCGTCTGGTCGGCGCAATCGGCCTGCGTGATGTGGTGATTGTGGAAACACCCGATGCCGTGATGGTCGCACCGCGTCATCGCAGCCAAGAGGTCAAACACATCGTCGGTCAACTGCAAAACTCTGGCCGCAGTGAACAAACCCTGCATCGGCAAGTCCATAGGCCCTGGGGCTGGTACGACAGTATCGACTCGGGCCCACGCTTTCAAGTCAAGCGCATCATGGTTAAACCCGGCGCGAGTCTCAGTCTGCAAAAACACCATCATCGGGCAGAACACTGGATCGTCGTGACGGGCACCGCCGAAGTCACCAACGGTGATCAAGTACTGTTGTTGACCGAAAACCAGAGTACTTACATTCCTGTGGGCCAGGTTCATCGCCTGGCCAACCCAGGCAAAGTGCCGCTAGAAATCATCGAGGTGCAATCCGGCAGCTATCTGGGTGAAGACGACATCGTGCGTTTTGAAGACACCTACGGCCGAGCGAACTGAAGCCTCTCTCACGCCCGAGGCGGATTGGCTTGTTTGGCTGCGTCAACGGGTGTGACTGGCGGTTCGGGCGGCTTGGGCCGTACGACCGCTTTTCGAGCCAAGTGCAATGTCAGCAAGTGCAGCGGCATTCGCAACCAATGTGATCGCGCGTAAAGCGCCACGCGTGCCAACCCCGACAAAGGCAATGCACTGCTCGGATGCATGGGACGCAATACATGTGCATAACAGGTATCCATGAGCGGCTGCCGCCAGACGGGCGCATGCGTAGCCTCTTGCGCTGCGGCCATGACTTCTGGTGGCACAGGCGTCCTCAGCCACAACTGGGTATAACGCAAGGCGTAAAAGAGGGGTCGTGTCAAACCTATTTGAATGGCTCGGGGCACCAAGCGGGCCCAAAAAAGGGCGTCTTTTCCAAAATGACGCAACAAACCGTCGAGATCAAATAAATCGCGCAGGGCATTGTCAAACTCACCTTCATGGAACAAGTGCGTGGCACTGTGCAGCAGCATGTCGACGGGTGCCAATACGAAGACAGCCGGGTGATCAGGGAGCGGCTTGAGGCCCTCAAACAGCGCGGGCGTGTTCACCTTGATACGCGCCGTATCAGGCAAGATGGTGTGGTGGACGTCGATGGTTGTGCCACGGCGCACATGGGTCATCGGCGGAATTTCGTGCATCCACTGGCGGTAGTAGCGCTGGTCATAAGCCGAGATTTCGCCCTGCTGCCACCCAGCGAGCATCAACGCGCTCTCGACTTCGGCGACCGCGACCTTGGGAACCAAAATATCCACATCAGAGAATATTCGGCCTGATGCATGCGGTAAACCCGCCATTAAATAGGCTGCACCTTTGAGCAAAGTAATGGGCGCCCTCACGTGATGCAACGCGGCCTGTATGCACCCCACTTCCCAGCGCACCGCTACGGCTTGGCGAAGAGCGACTTGCTGCGCCGAGCGCAAATGATGGGCGGGCGCTGTAGGCACCGCATCCATACAACCGGAGGTCTCCAGCGCATGGGCCAATCGCGCCAACAAACTGGCACGACGGCCTTGGCGAATCACTAAATCCCACTGGACGGCCGAAAAAGCCAACGTGCTGCTCGGTTCCAACAGCGCATGAAGAACCAGCAGCCCCTCTTCAAGCCCGGCGGGGTTGCGCTCAGACATCAAGGCACTCCTGAACCAAGCCATCAAAACTCGCGCTGGCCTCATTCAAATCACTGTAAGTGAATTGATAGCACCGCGACTGACTGACAAGAGAGGTCAAGGCCTCAAAACCACGGACGCCTTGAATGTCGTAGTTGAACGATTGTTCAGCCAGCAAATGGAAAGTTCGTGCCCGACTGTATTGCTCCAGACAAGCGACACTGCCACGCTGGTACCGTGGTAACACCACGCAAGAGACTTTAATCGCCTCGGTGCGACGCAATACGCTGTCTGTTGGTGGACGCATCAAGGCCACGGTTCCTTTCGTGGTGTCTGGAACTGGCGGCGTGAACACAGCCGCGGGTGCAAACCGGCCAACGACCTCGATGGAAGCGTTCTTGAGATTGACGGGACGTGCCATGCCATGCATCAAACCTGTCCTGAGGTCGTACAGGCCCAGTTCATCGGATAACAAACGCCATCCGCGGTGCACAAGCCCCGCACACAAGGTGCTTTTTCCCGAGCCAGGGGGAGCAGGCATGACCACTGCAACACCCTTCTTTTCTATCACCGCAGCATGGATCACGAGGTATTGGTGCGCGTGGGCTGCGACGCACCAGTTCAAACCCCATTCAATCATCGCCATACCCTGTTCAGCCGGCAACGGCGTGAACGAGGCTTGCCCATCAAAGTAGAAGCGGGCCTGAGGTTTGTACCAGCGGCGAAACCCCGGTTCACGAAGAACCTGCACGTGAAAGTCAGCGAAGGATGCGGTGTCCGAACACTCGAAGTCTGGATACAGAAGTGCAATGTGACTGGCCACCGAGGGCACATCACACTGCAGTCTGGCCACAAAGGGAGCGAGGTTCAGCAAGAGATTGCCGTGTCGCAGCAGCAGGGCAAGCTGCCCAGGCAATAAATCAGAGATTTTCAAATTGGCGCGTCTGAAACGGCTTGAACCAAGCCCATCTCTCGCAGTGTAGCCAAGCTGCGCTCCAACAGATCGGCGGCTTCCTGGACCTCTACGTCAGCGAAAACATCGCTCAAATCGTCAAGCAATTCTGAACTGGTGTAGGCCTTGTCGGTCAACAAACGCAAGAGTTCGGCTGGCAACGCATCAAGCAAGTGGGTGTCACCGTTCAGAGGATGGTAGACAACACAAAGTGCCTCCTCATCCCATTGGCGAATCAAAAGTACTCGACCATGGGGGGCGTGCCAGCAAGGGCAGACTGTAGGCGCCACGGTACCCGCGATAGATACAGTGGACACCATCTCATCTTCAACGCTGCGTTACGCCGCGCGAACAATCCAGTTCTGCTCCAGGTACTGCATGATCATGGTTTGGTTCCAGACCACACCGCCTAAATTGCTGGGGGAGTAAGTACCAGTGGCCATCAATTTCAACTGGTCTTCGTAGGTGGACGATGTGAGGCAGCTCTTAACATTGGGGACCAAGATCGTGTTCATGCGAGCCACGATCATGTATTTTTGCCATTGCGAGCCGTTGCAAATCTTGTCCCACAGTTTGTCCGTGGACACCAATCCGGTAGGAAGGCCTACCGATGCGAACAACCAACCAGCGGTGAGGTTCTTGTAGTAGTTGGCGCCGCTGGGGTTACCCGTTTGAACAGCGATACCGAAAGCTTGACCTAAGGTCACCCAGGGGAGCCCAAGACCTGCGCGGGTCGTGTTGTCTTTCCAATTGGCGATGGTCCATGTTTCGTTGACCAATTGGTTTTTGGTGTTGCGAGCCGTTGTGCTTTGATTGGGGTTGATCTGGGCAGAACCCCAGGCCGATGTGGTGTTGCAATGCCATGCCATCACGGGACGGCTGGTCAATGTCAACGCGACCGGGGCGGCGACTCCACCCAATTTGATCAGGCGACGGCGGCTGGTAAGGCACGTTTCGGCCTGCGCCTGGGGCTCGACGGTGGCCTGAATCGGGCTTGACTCCGATCGCATGATTTCTTTACCTTCAGTCACTGAATCACCTTTTTCAATATTTTTCGGAGCTTCTCGCAGGTCGGAAACAAAAACTTGCCGTTCGGACGGGACTGCGAACTCTAGCGGTCTATTGTCAACTAAAGCAGGAATCAGGCCATGACAATGACCTCACTCAAGTCCATGATTTAGTTGAACTTTATGGTCAGTCGGGACCATCGGACCGACAAGGTAAGCAAAAGTGTAAGCGCTTCCGACACTTCATGGCGCATTTGAATTCCGGGTACGAATCTGGAATTCGTGGCTCAATTCACAACTTCGCCAGCAACTCACTGACTTCGTCTTGAGCCGAGAAACTGCTCCCTAGCTTGCGCAGGGCCTCAAGTTCCGGCTTGGCCGAGGCCTTATCCCCCGCCGCGACATAGATGCGCGCCAGGCCCAAGCGGAGGGTTGCATCGTCGGGACGGAACGAAAGCGCTTTTTTCTGTGTCTCGATGGCTTTGGTGTGCTGCTTGGCATCGGACTGCAGCATGGCCAAGGTGTCAAGAAAGGCGGGCTGATTGGGCCGCAGCGAGTTGGCCTTCTCGGCATAGGCCAAAGCGCCATCCCGCTTGAGTTTTGAGCTGACCCAAGCCAAATTGTTCAGCGCCGTGGGGTTGTCGGGCTGCACCTGAAGTACCCGCTTGTACTTGGTTTCAGCAACGGCATAGTCTTTAGACACTACGGCGACATCCCCCAGGTAAAACTCAAACGCAACGTCGTTTGGACGTTCCTTGATCCAGCTCGCGGCGAATTTATCTGCCTCTCCACCCTTGCCCGCGGCTCGGAACACCGAGTGCAACTGGATCGCCAACTCAACCGAAGGAGCCTTCTTCAACCCCTCCTTGTAGGCTGCCATGGCCGCGTCCCAGGACTTGCGTTTGGCTTCAATATCGCCTTCCAAAACATAACCGACCGCTTCATTGGGCCGTTGTTTTTGAACGGTTTTGGCCATGGAAAGTGCTTCTTTGATACGCCCAGCATTGCTGTCTAAACGGATCAAACCCGTTTGCGCAGCGAGCAAGTCTGGTGTGATGGCCAAGGCACGTTTGAGGCTTTGCGCGGCTGCATCCGGCTTTTTATCGGACATATTGACTTCAGCCAAGCGGACATGTGGCAAAGCCGACTGTGGCTGTAAGCTCGCCAGCTTGTTGAAAGTCTTACCCGCTTGGTTGAGATCCCCCGAGGCTAGCTGTGCGCGCCCTAAGGCGTCCAACACCTCAACTCGTTCGGGGAACTTAGCGGCGGCGTCCTGGGCCACCGCGGCGGCTTGCTTGAAGTCTTTCAAAGATAGATAGTGGTCGATGAGAACCAAACGCGGCACCACTTGATCAGGTATGGTGTCCACCACTTTTTTTAGCGACTGCGTTATTTCTTCTTTGGTTGCACCGCTGCCCGCCTTCAAGCCAGCCAACGCCAACAAAGCTTGCGCGTTTTTCGGATCACGGGCCAACATGGCTTCGAAACGCTTCTTGGCATCGTCAGGCTTCTTATCAGACAAATCCAAAGACGCTAGGCTGGATGCCGCGGGAAAGAACACGGGATCAATCGTCAGTGCCTTCTCGAAACTCTGCCTTGCAGCCGCAACATCTTTACGGGCCAAATGCACTCGCCCTCTTAGGTTGGCAGCCAAAGGTTTATCGGGTTGTTTCTTTTCCAGATCATCGATGGCTTTGAGCGCACGATCCAACTCATTGCGACGCATGAACGCACTGATCAGCGCGAGGTTGGCTGTGATGCCCTTGTCGGCCTGCGCAATGTTCTGTAACTCTCCGAAAGCAACATCACCTGCGCCGCGAGACAACTGTGCCAAAGCCAACACTGTACGGCTGCGGGTGTCGTCCGGATTGACTTTGGCCGCTTGGGCGAAATAGCTCTCGGCCTTGGCCGCGTTGCCCGCCTGCAAATGAGCCTCACCCGCGAGCGCTAAAGACTGCGCATCAGGTTTGTCCACCGCCAAAAGCGGTTCCAGTGCAGTCAAGGCTTTGGCACTTTGGCCGCTACGCAGGTAGGTTTGAACCAGCATCCGACGGGCCAACACCAGTTGCGGCGCAGTGTGCAGCACCTTGCTGAGATGGGTTTCCGCTTGGGCCAACGATCCATCCCCATAAAGCTCCGTGGCACCCGCCAACTGCAAAACTCGAATGTTCTCCGGACTGCTGCTCAACAAGGAGGGCAGCAATTCCTTCACCGTTTTGTATTCACGTTTTTGAAAGGCGAGCTGGGCCAGGAAGTAAGTGGTCTGTGGATGCTTAGGTTGAATCTTCTTCAGCGGTTCAAGAGATGCCTCTGCTGCAGCCAAATCGTCTTTGGACAAATGAACGGCGACTATGCCCGCGAGCGCAGGAAGGCTTGAGGGGCGCAACTCCAGCACTTTTCGGTAGGCGGCCAGGGCGCCTGTCCCGTCCTCTTTCGCAGAGGCCAGCAGATCACCTTTGAGCTGCCAAGCCTCTACGTCAGAGGGTGAGTCCTGGAGCAGTTTGTCTAATTGCGCCAAGGCGCCATCAAAATCGCGCGCAGAAGCGGCCAAACGCACTTGCATCAACAATGCAGGTGCCGACTTGGGCGCCAATTGCAAGGCACTGGTGATGGCGGCTTGGGCCTTGGGCAAATCGCGTCCGATGGCGTAGGCACTGGCCAGTGCGGTTTTCAACTCGGACTGCCGCTGCGGATCGGCCAGCTGGGTGGCCTCATAAAGCTCAATGACCTTGGCACCTTGGCCTTCTAGGACCAAAGAGCGCGCCAGAACCGGCACAACTTCTTCAGCCGAATACTTCAGGTCTAAAGCCTTGCGCAGCTCAATACTGGCTGACGTCACATCGCCGCTTTCTAACAGGGCTTTGCCTAGCAAGAAGCGCGCTTCTCCCATGTCGGGTTTTTGCTGAAGCGCATTCTTCAGCTGAATAGCGGCTGCCTTCGGATCGTTTTTCTGCAAATACTCCTTGGCGGAGGTGACGAGCTTGTCAGGATCTTCGCTTGAGCCGCATCCGACAAAAAAGGCGCAGGCAAAAGCGAGAGCACACAATCGAAGAGGAAAAGAGCTGTTCACGATGCGACCTTTTGCAATAGAGAAGATGAAAAAAGACCAATCAAGGCACAGTACGCCAGACCTATTTGATCGCCAAACGGTGCATCAAGTCGTAAAGGGTAGGCCGACTCACACCCAACGCCTCAGAGGCCTTGGCAATATTACCGTTCGACCGGGCCAGAGCAGCCACAATAGCCTCACGCTCCGCGTTTTCGCGCACAGTACGTAAATCCGCGACAGGTACCTCCCCTGCTGCGGCACCGTCTGCAGGATTTGGCAGACCCAAGTCATCACAACCCACACGGTTTCCCTCGGCCATGATGGTCGCCCGCTTGACGACGTTAATCAACTCACGCACATTCCCCGGCCATGGATGAGACTCAATAGCTGCGATTGCATTTTCTGTAAATGCCATAGAACCGCGGTTCTGTTCTTGGGCGAAACGCCGCAAGAAGCTGTGCGCGAGTAAAACCGCATCACCCACACGGGCCCTAAGAGGTGGAATGTTGACAACGATCTCTGCCAAACGATAGTACAAGTCCTCGCGAAATCGACCGTCTTTGATTTGCTCCTGCAAATCCTGGTGGGTAGCACAGACCACACGGACATCAATGGGAATCTCTTGACGCCCGCCAATACGCTCGATGGTGCGCTCTTGCAAAAAACGCAGCAATTTAGCCTGAAGAGGGTGTGGCAAGTCCCCAATCTCATCCAGCATCAGGGTTCCGCCGTGGGCGGATTCAATCTTGCCAGGGGTTGTTTTTGAAGCTCCAGTGAACGCGCCTTTTTCGTAACCGAACAATTCGCTTTCAAGCAAATTGTCAGGAATGGCAGCACAGTTGATGGCGACGAAACGCCCGCTCCGTTTGGAGGCTTGGTGCAAACCTTGTGCCAATACTTCCTTGCCGGTTCCACTTTCGCCCAGCAACAGGACCGTGGCGTTGCTGGAGGCGACACGCTCCACCATTCGGGCGAGCTTCATCATTTCCGGGTCACGTGTCATCAGGCCTGACATTGCGTCCGGTTGATGCAAAGACTGAAGCCGTTGATTCTCTCGCTGCAACTCGAACAATCGGAACGCTCGATCAATCGTCAAACCCAACAACTCGGGTTCAAAGGGCTTGGCAAAAAAATCGTAAGCCCCCATCGCAATCGCCCGCAGGGCATTCGCTTGGTCGTTCTGACCGGTCAATACGATCACCTTGACCATGGGGTCGAGCTCTACCAGCTGGCTCAGCAACTTGAAGCCTTCGGACACCGAATCAGGATCGGGCGGCAAACCCAAATCCATGGTGACCACGGCAGGGCTGTGGCGCTTGAACTGAACCAACGCCGACTCGCGGTCGCCCGCTGTGACCGAATCGAAACGATCGAGGGACCACTTGATCTGTTTTTGCAAACCCAGGTCATCTTCGACGATCAACAATTGGGGTAACTTGGCTGCACTCATGAGGGGGTCGCCATTTGCAAATCTGAGATTTGTTGGGTATCGAACAAGGGAAGCCACATGGTGATGACGGTGCCGCGACCGAGTTCACTTTTCACATCAATTCGGCCGCCGAGTTCTTGAATATATTGAAAACTCTCATAGGCACCAATCCCCATGCCCGTTTGTTTGGTGGTGTTAAATGGCTTGAACAGTTTATTGGCCATGAATTCCTCAGACATACCCGCTCCGGTATCGCCAACCACCACTTGGGCGCTCCCCACAGATCGCTCCAAACTCAACCAAACGCGCCCCGACACCGGAGTCGCATCGAAAGCGTTTTGAACGACGTGGCCAAGCACGCGCTCAACCCGTTCTTCATGGCCGCGTGCCACCACCGCTTCATGAACCAGAACTTCCAAATGGCGTCCACGGCTTTCTGCAACCTGAGCCAGTCGGTTCACGATTTCGACTAAATTCACCCCGCTCATGCCCCCAGGTGGTCTGGCACCCTCGCGCAGTTGGAGCATCAGCTGACGCATCTTTTCCAGTGAACTTTCCACCGTCATCAACATGTCTTGCTGAAACTCGGGATTGTCTGCCAAACGTTTGGCATTCTTCATCATCAAAGAAAGCTGGGTGACGATGTTTTTGAGGTCATGCACCACAAATGCAGACATCCGGTTAAACGCATCAAACTTCCGGACCTCCAACAATGCTTCGGTCGCATGCATTTGGGCCAGGTAGCCTGCAGCTTGACGACTGGCGGTTTTCAGCAGATCCCGCACTTCCCAATTGACCTCCACTGGCGTGCGGGCCTTGCACAGCACTACAAATCCAATCAGTTCGTCACCCACCTGCAAGGGTACGACCAGCCAGAGCTGTGGATCAGCCAATAGCCAAGCCGGAAGTTGAAGATCGTCATAACGCTGAGGAAACGCCCGAAATTCTTCCAGGTTAATGATCCAACCCTGGGTTCGCAAAAATCGAATAAAAGGAGATTGCACGGACTCACGTTCGGTATTACCGGGCAAATTCCAGTGCGCTGTTTGTTTCAACTCTTGGTCGTTGGTGCCCAGCGTCCACAAACAACCTGCCGGACTTTCCAACATGTCAGCCAAACCTCGGATCACCAAGCCACCGACTTCTTGGGGCGAACACTTCGTCGACAAAGTATGGGTGAATCGCAACCACTCGTGGCGATAGTCATAGCGATAACGGAAAAAGTTTTTACCTACCCACACCCGTAGCTTCGCTCTTGCTGCTCCGGAGAGCGCCAACAGGGATAAAAAAACCAGCGCAACCACCAGCAACCCCAGTTGCAGTGCTCGCCCCCAATCCCCACCGACAAACCGAACGTAGTAACCCAGGGCGGAGATGAAGAGCAAATACCCGCCGACGAGCAGCAAAGTCGCCGAATGAAACACGGCGCTACGCGAGACCTGAATTTTGGCCAACCAGTCAACCCTGCGACTGGCTGCAACCACCAAGAGAGGAACAGCCAGGGCATGAACAGCACCACGGATATGAGCCGCGTCAATGTCCAGCCGGCCAAACAAAGCGCCGTAGGAGTACAAGTACACATCAAACCCGAAAACGCACAACAGACCCAAACAAAGTGGTTTGGCGTTCCAGCGCGAGTCTTCAGCGAGATTGCGAAAGAGCTGCTCTACCAACAAAAGCCCGAGCACGGCCTGTGCCAACGCCAGGAAGTGAAACCACCGCGTGATCTCGGGTGAATCGACTGGATTGAGCGAGCTGGGCAACGCAATCAAACCCAGCAGCATCAACATGGCGGCGGCCACCGCCAACAATTGAGTCTGAGAAGTACGCCCTCGAAGAGGTTGTACAGAAAGCAGTTGGATTAAGAAAAAGAACCAACCGCCATAGCGCAACCAGTCCAAGAAAAAAACGGACAAACGCGCCAAGGCGCTTCCATCCAGTTCCGAAAGCAATGCGCTTCCCGCCCACAGTGCGGTTGCGAGAACAGAAAGCAAAAAAAGCAGGCTGGTTCGACCCAACTGAGGGTTGGAGGCAGCACTTTTGGTCAGCTGGACCGCGAAGGCGCCGTAACCCAGCGCCGCCAGCAAAAAACTGTACCCAGCAAGGCTGATGTTATCCACGTGCATGCGACCAGAATAACGCAGCAGCGAATCGATCGCGCCCGACCCAAACCCAAACCGCTGGCGAGAAACTGATCAGCGGGAGCCTTTGGCGAGCAAGACAACTGCAACGGTCTCAAACAGCACCACCAGATCCAAAAAGAGCGTGTGGTTCTTGACGTAGTAGAGATCGTATTGAAGCTTTTCGCGAGAGTCTTCAACGGTCGCACCGTAGTGGTAGCGCACTTGTGCCCAACCTGTGACGCCTGGTTTGACGCTGTGGCGAACGGCGTAAAAGGGAATTTCTTGGGTCAATTTATCGACAAAGTAGGGTCGTTCTGGGCGAGGGCCGACCAAGCTCATGTCGCCTTTGAGGACACAAAATATCTGCGGTAACTCGTCGATGCGTAGCTTACGAATGATGTGGCCGATGCGGGTCACACGGTCGTCTTTAAGGCTGGCCCACTGGGGTTTGCCGTCTTTTTCAGCATCAGTGCGCATGCTGCGAAATTTGATGACGTTGAAGGTTTTTCCATTCAGACCAACCCGCTCCTGGCGGTAGAGAATCGGGCCCTTGCTTTCCAGCACGATCAACAGCGCCGTGATGATCATGAATGGCAAAGACACAGCCAGCAAAATCAAAGATCCGACAATATCGACCAGACGTTTGCCTACGGTTCTTGTCCAGCCCTGGTTAAAACCGTCGCCAAAAATAAGCCAGCCTGCATTGACATACTCAATTTTGATTTGGCTCAGGGTCTTTTCAAAGTGGGTGGCAATGTCGTAAACACGGATTCCGTTGACCTTGCAGTCCAACAACTCGCGCATGGGCATGCTGCCCCCGCGACGCTCCGTCAGAGCCACCACAATTTCGTCAATATCGAGGCTTAGAGCAGTTTGAGCCAACGACTGGTTTTGCCCCAAAACAGAGGCCATCGGCACGCAGGGTTTGTCTTCATTGACCCCAGGGAAGTAACCAACGACCTCGGCGTTTGGATCATTGGCCTTGAGCGTTTGGCCCACCAGCGCCGCCGCAGCGCCAGATCCAAACACCATGATCCGGGTGCGAGAACGCGTTTGGCTGGCAGAGTGCGTGACGTAGACACGGTGCGCAATCACGGCAGCAACACCCAGCAGCGCGGCCCACTTGATTGCGCCGCGATTGGGCATGGCCTCAGGCAACAGCCCGTTAAAAACATACTCCAACGGCAGCACCAACAGCAGCGCCAATACAGCACGCGCACAAGACTGGTTCAAGGATCGATTGGGTGTGCGCTCATAAAAACCAGTGGCAGTGTTGATCACGAACATCGACAAAGCCAACATGATTCCGTAGGTCACGGCATTGGGCACGGCGTTGCTCAATTGGACTTGGGACAAAACCGCCCCTAAAACGGCCGCAATGACGAGTCCAAAGTCGAACAGGATTTGCATCAGTGTCCGACGATGCAGGTAGTGATTGAAGATACGTATCATTTTTTTCTTTCCCTCGTTCCGAATCCTTAACGCCGCAGACTCTTGATATCCAGTTGGAATTGGTTCTGCGTTTCGTTGTGTCTCGGTTTCATCTTTAGACTGCTGCGAATCTGAACTCTTCAAGGTAAATCAACCCTGTAACAGGTTTCCCATTCGCAACAGAACATGCACTTCTTTTTCATCAACTGCCACTTGGTTTATCGGTTCAAGGACTGAACACTTGATTGCGGTTCGCCCTTCACTGTGGACTACATCACCACGTTCAACCGACCAGGGCTGGAAAATATCAGATGAACGTGACGGCGTAACCGTTCGAATAGGGGGGGTCCCCCATTCCGGGGGGTCTTGAAAGCGATCTGCGCAAACTAGTTCACAAAGGGGCTGGGCGTGAGAACAACAGAGCCGAAGGCTCTGGCCTCTTCAGGCTCCTCCTGAGATTGGATTGCTCAGACCAATACCTCAAGACAAACTGGGTGTCCTAAAAAACCCTGGGGACTGGCACTGGCCCCGTAAGCACCCGACTGAAAGACCACAACCAGATCTCCCACCTGCGCGACCGGCAGGTCCATTCGGTCGGCCAACAGGTCTAAGGGAGTACACAAAGGCCCTACAACCGACGACAGTTCCGTGCGCTGAGCGCCTTGCCGGTTACCTATTGTTACCGGGTAATTTTTTCGAATCACTTGCCCGAAATTGCCTGAAGCGGAGAGGTGATGGTTCAAGCCGCCATCAGTCACCAAATAAGTTTGACCGCGCGAGATCTTTTTATCAACGACCCGCGTCACGTACACGCCGGCTTCTCCGACCAAATAGCGCCCCAGCTCGATCACAAACTCAGCGTGCGGCAGTTCATTTTTGGCACGCTGGGACAGTTGATGCAAATTCTCGCCAATTGGACGCAGATCCAGGCGCTGCTCACCCGGGAAATAGGGGATGCCGAACCCACCACCCAGATTCAAAAACTTCACGGGGCTGTTTGCCAGCTCCGCCATACGCAAGGCCAGCTCATAGGATTTTTGCTGCGCTTCGCAAATTGACTCGGATCGAAGGTTTTGTGATCCAGCAAACAAATGAAAACCCTCGAAAGCCAAACCAGCAGCGGCGATGCTCGCCATCAAGGAGGGCATTTGTTCGACATCAACGCCAAACTGTTTGGGTCCGCCGCCCATCTTCATGCCCGAGCCTTTGAGTTCGAAGTCAGGGTTGACTCGAACCGCAACCCGGGCGGGCACGCCTAAACGTTGGGACACCTCAGCCAAAACACCCACTTCACGCGGCGACTCCAAGTTCACCAGTACGCCCGCAGCCACAGCCTGCGACAGTTCTTGATCGCGCTTGCCAGGGCCGGCGAAACTGACTTCCCTCGGATCCGCGCCGGCGTCCAAGGCCACTTTCAACTCGCCAGCGGAAGCGACGTCAATACCATCCACCAGTCCAGCCATGAAACAAACCACGGCGGGTAGTGGGTTGGCTTTCATGGCGTAGTGCAGCTTGATCGACTGCGGCAGCGCCGCGCGCAGACTGTCGACCCGCTGACGCAGGAGCCGGCGGTCGTAGGCAAAAAATGGCGTCTGACCCACACGCGCTGCCAACAAAGACAGCGGCATTGCGCCCACCAGCAGTTCGTCTCCCTGAGTGGGATATTGATCCATGGCGGCGTGAACAGGAGCCGCCTTAGGGATGGGATTTGCGCTGGTGGAATGGGACATGACAAAAATGAATCACGAAAGTTGAGCGTGCTGTTCCAGCCACTGGGTTTTCAAAAGCTTGCGGTCTATCTTGCCGTTAGGGTTGCGCGGCAGCGGACCCTCGGTCGCCTCGACCGTTGAGGGCACCATGTATGCCGGCATGCGCAATCGACACTCAGCCAGCAAAGCAGACACATCCAATGCGGTGGTTTGCGAACGGGGCGTCGCGATCACCACAATGGCCTGCCCCAGACTGGCATGCTCAACACCGAAAGCGGCGCATTCGCCAACCAGGTGGGTGGCATAGAGCACCTCTTCCACTTCGGTCGGACTGACACGGTAGCCTGACGTTTTCATCATCTCGTCGCGGCGACCGATGAAATAGAGAAATCCTTCCGCATCCTGGCGAACCGTGTCGCCGGAGTACACCGCGTACTCGGGCAACTGGAGCCCGACTTGGCGACCGGGCGCGCTCGGGGGAACCAATTTGTAGCGCTCTGCAGTTTTTTCGGGGTCATTCCAATAGCCCAAACCGACCAAGGCACCGCGGTGTACCAACTCGCCAGGCTCATCGGGTGCACAGGCCGTTCCATCGTCGCGCAAGACCAGAATTTCGGCGTTGGGAATGGCTTTGCCGATGGAGTCGGGTCGGCGGTCCACCTCTTCAGGTGGCAAATAGGTTGACCGAAAGGCCTCGGTGAGGCCGTACATCAAAAAGGGTTTGCTTTTGGGCGCACGTTGGCGCAGGGCGGCCAGTGTTTCGCCCGGCATGCGTCCCCCGGTATTGGCAAAGTAGCGCAGCTTGTCGACCACGGTTTGCGGCCATTCCAGCTGGGTCAGCTGGATGTACAGCGGCGGCACCGCCGTCAGGCCCGTGACCAGCTCTTTTTCCATGGCCTTGATGACATCGCGTGGCATCAGGTAGTTCAGCAGCACCACCCGTGCGCCCACATGAAACGCTGTGGTCAGTTGACTGAAGCCGGCGTCAAAAGACAAGGGCAGCGCAGCGAGCAAGGTATCTGTGGCCTGGTTCTCCAGGTAGGACGCGACGCTCTTGGCCCCGGCCACCATGTTCCGGTGGGACAGCATCACCCCTTTGGGTTTACCTGTGCTGCCCGAGGTGTACAAAATGGCCACCATATCGGTGTCGATGACACGGTGCGCTTTACCCTTGGGAGCTTGTAGGAAGTTACTCCATGCGTGGGGCAACAAAGGCGAACCAAGCCCGGGGGTGACATCCCCGGTGATCACGATGTGCTTCAGACGGCTGCAACTGGCCAACACCGCTTGCAACTGAACGCTTCTTTCCGGCGAAGTGACCAGCACCTGAACATCGCAGTCCTGCAAAATGAAGGCCACTTGCTCTGGCTTGAGCAGGGGGTTGAGCGGGACAAAAACCGCTCCCGCGGCGGGCGCTCCGAAACTGGCGATCACGCATTCAAAACGTTTTTCGAGGTAGATGGCCACACGTTCACCACGTTGCAGTCCCAGCGACAGCAGGCCATTGGCAAAACCTTCCACAGCGAACTGAAGCTGCCCGTACGTCAGGGACGACGACCCATAAGTCAGTGCCAACGCGTCAGGCGTTCTGCTGGCCGAGCGAGCAATTAACTCGTGCAAAAGGTTGGATTCATGCATGGAGAAGAACAAGTGAAAGACAAAACCCAAAGGGACATTGATTCAGCGTTGGCACAACCAAAAAGTATCTCACGCCCATGGTTGTACTGATTGACACCTAAACAGGGGGGATCGGCAGGTTAAAACGCGCAATCGTGGCGCAATGCAGCATTTGGAGGGTCAGCAGACGGTGAAAGCCGAGACACACCGCCTAGAATCCGCACCGCTGCGTGACACCAGGTCGCGCTTTGTTTGCGGTTTGTAATTAGGACTGACGATGGACGTGACCCAAGAAGTTCTGCGTGTGCTTGATGAGGTGCTCAGCCTCAATGGCCGCGCGCTGGCTTTCACCCGTGACACCCACTTGCTGGGCGCCATTCCTGAGCTCGACTCCATGGCGGTGGTGTCTCTGATCACGACACTGGAAGAGCAGTTTGGTATCACGGTGGAAGACGACGACATTGATGGCGAAACCTTCGTCAGCGTCGGCGCGTTGGTCGACTTCATGACGGCCAAGCTCGCTGGTTGATGACCGCTAAGTGACATATCAAGGTCTTTGCCCGCTCTTCGGCCCCCCCGATGCAAGTCTTCTTCCTGCCCGCTGAAAGCCGCGCCGGCGGGCAGCGCTTTTGTGTGTTTCACCCCGCGAAGAGCAGCCACCCGAAGGGCACCATTCTGTACGTCCACCCATTTGCCGAGGAGATGAACAAATCTCGTCGCATGGTGGCGCTTCAGTCTCGTGCATTCGCCGCTGCGGGGTACAGCGTTTTGCAGATCGACCTATTGGGTTGTGGTGACAGCTCTTTTGAATTCAGGGATGCGGGTTGGGACGACTGGTTGGTCGACCTGCAGCGAGCGGCCGCGTGGCTGAAAGAACGGTCCAGCGCCCCGTTGTGGTGGTGGGGCTTGCGCAGTGGGTGTTTGTTGGCCGTGGCGGCATCCAGGTTAACAAGCGCATCCGAACAATTTGTTTTTTGGCAACCCACACCCAGTGGAAAAACAGTGTTGCAACAGTTTTTGCGTCTGAAAGTGGCAGCCGACCTTCAAAGTGGTCAAAGCAAACACATCATGGACACACTGCGCAGCCAATTGGCTGCCGGCCACTCGGTGGAGGTCGCAGGTTATGAGTTGAGCGCCTCGGTGGCGCGAGGGCTGGAAAGCGCCACACTGGCACCTCCGGCAAACGTCCGTCGTTTGGAATGGCTGGAATTGTCGAGCCGTGATGACGCCACCTTGATGCCCGCTTCATCTATCGCCCTGAACGCTTGGACCCAGGAGGGATGCTCGGTTCGCAGCCAAGTCGTGGGTGGCCCAGCCTTCTGGCAAACCACCGAAGTGGAAGATGCCCCGGCGCTGATTGACGCCACCGTGTTGGCACTCAACGACGTCACGGGTGAGATTGCAACGCCCCCTTCGCTGCCATGAGCGACGCCGCGAATCCCATGGTCGCAAATGACTCCGCCTACCGCGAGGAGGCCGTGGTGTTTGGTGACGGCCGTTGGGTTGGCGTTCTTTGTGTGCCCAACAGCGCGCCCAAATCCGCAGTGATCGTGGTGGTAGGCGGTCCGCAGTACCGAGTTGGCAGCCACCGGCAATTTGTACAGCTCAGCCGAGCCCTGGCGCAACGAGGCCATGCGACGCTGCGTTTCGACTGCATCGGCATGGGTGACAGTCCAGGCGATTTGCGCAACTTTTTAAACGTCAATGAAGACATCGGGGCAGCGATCGGGTTTGTGAGACAACGACTGCCTGGGGTCGATGCCCTTGCTTTGTGGGGCCTGTGCGATGCAGCGTCAGCCGCTTTGCTTTACATGCACGCCCACGACGACGCTTGCATCAAAGGCCTGTGTCTGCTCAACCCGTGGGTTCGTTCAGATGTCAGCCAAGCCCAGACACGCGTGAAGCACTACTACATTCAGCGCCTTCGACAAGCAGCGTTTTGGCGTAAGTTGTTGACTGGGAAGGTGGCAGCGACTGCGTTACTGGAGCTTGGGCACGCCGTGGTGACCTTGTTACGCGGTCAAAAGTCTGCGGCTAAAGAAAGTCACAGTGGCGTGAGCCGGGCAGACCTTCCTTTTCAGTCACGAATGGCCCTGGCATGGCAGAAGTACTCGGGAGCCATACTCTTGATCTTGAGCGGTGAGGACTACACCGCCAAGGAGTTCCTCGAGACAGTGGGACAAGATGCCCGTTGGAAAGGTAGTTTGCAGCGTCGTCAGGTCAGCCGCCACGACCTGCCCCATGCAGACCACACCTTCTCTGACACCAGAGAACGTTTGCAGTTAGAGGAACTCACAGCAAATTGGCTAGACGAACTGGGCAGAAAACACCCGCACCGGGCGGTCGCTGCGTCGACGATGAGGACATGACATGAAAAACGACATTTCATCCCCAACCAAGAATGGACAGTTTCTTCACCGGCTTTTCTTCTTGGGTTGCGCCATGCTGTTGGCTTTGCCAGCGTGGAGCCAAGTCTCGGCGCTGGGTTGCGGTACGTTGAACAACACCTTTGGCCCGTTTGACTACCGCCCCGACAAGTACAAACCAGCCCCAGGCGACAACGAACCGCATGCAGAAAAACTTCGTCTGGTACACATTGCCCACTTTCGTCCCGAAATGGAGGCATTGATACGGGGCGGCCAGGGCGTCAAGAGTGAAGTCGGTCCTGAATTTGACTACACCTTGCGTGCATTCCCAAACCACCATCGCGCGCTGGTGGCGTTGATTCGCCTGTCCGAGAAACAAAACTCGCTGCAACCGCGTGGCATGCGTTACAGCGTGGAGTGCTGGTTTGAGCGTGCATTGCGTTTCACCCCAGATGACACCATCGCACGCATGATTTATGTGTCTTTTTTGATCAAACAAAACCGCATTCCCGATGCCAAAGCCCAGCTCGACATTGCAGAACGCACCGCTGAAGACAACCCCCTGACGCAGTACAACATTGGCATGATGCACTTTGAGCTGAAAAATTATGACAAAGCGCTGGCCCAGGCCCATAAGGCCTATGCCGCTGGTGTGGTGATGCCTGATCTGAAGGCCCGCCTGGAGGCTGCTGGTCAGTGGAAAGAAGCCGCTGCACCAGCCAGTGCCGAGTCAGCCAGCAGCCCCAAAAGTCCACAGTAGTGGGTTGTCATGCTGGTGCAGCGCCAACCCATCCCATTTCCCTTGACGCCGCGTTTGCCGGTGTTTGGCTGGGCGACCTGGTCTGGAAAAAAGTCGTCTGCACTGCCCTGCCTGCTGGACCACGACCGTTTGGTCTACACCACGAGCGGCCGTGCCTCCATACTTTTGGCCATGGAACAGCTCGGCGTGGGCCCCGGCGTTCAAGTACTGATGCCCACGTACCACTGCCCGACCATGATTGCGCCGGTGGATGAGTTGGGCGCCCACACCGTTTTTTATCCCGTGACCACCGGCGGCGCCCCGGACATGCAGTGGCTGGCGGGCTTGGACAGCCGCCGCATCAAGGTGATGTTGGCTGCACATTTTTTTGGCCTGCCTCAACCGATGGCAGCCATTCGGCAATGGTGTGACGAACGCGGAATCGCTTTGATTGAAGACTGTGCCCATGCGCTTTTCGGGCGCAGCGAAGGCCGGCCCATCGGCCAGTGGGGCGATGTCGCCATTGGCAGCCTCACCAAGTTTTTGCCGGTACCGGAAGGAGGCTGTTGGGTCAGCAACCAAGCGGCCTTGCCGGCGCCAACGTTGACCCCTATCGGCCACATGGTTCACGTCAAAGCGGCCATTGACGTTGTGGATGTGGGCGTTGTCCACCAACGCCTTGGCGGCTTGAATTTTGTGTTGCGGAGCGCTCTAACGGCAATGCGTCGGCTGCGACCCGGGACAAATTCTGCAGCCCCCTGCAACCCGGCCCCTGTGGTGTCCGACGGCGAAGGCCAAGCCATGGACGGCTTCACGATCGACAGCGTCCTGGCGCATCGGCAGCTCAGCAGCCCCAGTCGTTGGATCAGTCAATCAGCGCCCCGAGAGCGTAATGTCGAACGTCGGCGACGAAACTATGAGCTTTTCTCGCGACTGCTCCCCGTCAATGCTGCCATGCACCCGTTGTTTCCAAGACTACCTCCGCACAGCGCGCCGTACGTCTTTCCGCTTTGGGTACAGAACCCCGACCCAGGTTATGCGCAACTGCGTACGATGCAGTTTCCAGTTTCTCGGTGGGATCGTCTATGGCCTGGCGTGCCAGTGATGCCCAGCGATGCGGGAATAGGCTGGTCGCATCACGTGCTGCAGCTCGCCTGCCATCAGGACTTGGAAGAAGGCGACATCAAGCGCATGGTCGATGTGTTGACAGCGCTTTATCACCAACCTGCGGGTGTGCTGCGATGAATAACAGCACTCGGTGTTTTGGATCACGCCACACTGCGGCTTTTCGCGCCCCTATTGGCTGAGCTGAAGTCAGCAAAAAGCCATGAGGCCAATATGTCGGACACCACGTACTCCTACAAAGAAGAAAACTATTTCGAGCAACAGCGTCGAGAGATGCTGCCCTACATACCTCTGAACGCGAAACGGGTATTGGAAGTGGGATGTGGCAACGGATCGTTTGCGGCTCACTTGAAATCTCAAAGGTCAGTGCAGGTTGTTGCAATTGAAGCTCACCCCGCAGCGGCTGAAAAAGCCAGGCGCAGAGTCGACAGGTTGATCCAAGCGACCATCGAAGAAGCCCTGCCCAAATTGGCGGGGGAGCAGTTTGATTGCGTGGTCTTCAACGATGTGCTGGAACACTTGGTGGACCCATGGGCTGCGCTGTCTCAGACCAAGCCGCTGTTGAGTGAACATGGACGGGTGGTCGCGTCGATCCCTAACGTGCGCTACTTCCCCGTCCTCAAAGACCTGGTGCTGAAGGGGCACTGGGAATACCAACAACAGGGCGTGTTGGATCGCACCCATTTGCGCTTCTTCACAGCCCACAGCATGCGGCAGCTTTTTACTCACACAGGGTTCGACATTCAAACACTCGAGGGGATCAACGGTATCCCGTTTCCTTGGAAGTTGGGCGTACTCAACGCCTTGAGTGGACAGGCGCTGAAAGACACCAGATTTCCACAGTTTGCATGCGTCGCTACGGTATCAAAAGAAAGACCCGATGAACGCGCCCGCCGCGCTCCCCACGCACCTTGAACAAGTGTCACCTTCACATTTGTAGCGTTGTCTGCAAAGCACCAGACAAGCAAACACTCCACTCCCAACAGGCATGAGATGACTTGGCAAATTTTTCCTATTTCCCGTTTTTCTGAACTGGCCGCAAGCTGGGACAACCTGCAGCGGCAGTGCAGCGACTTGCCATTTTTAGAGTCATTGTTCCTGGTGCCGCTGTTAAAGGAGTTTTCAAGCGGGCGAGAACTGTTGGCTGTCGACATTCAGGCCGGTGCATGGTGTTGTGCCGCGATCCTCGCGCCAAGTCGCAGCGGCGCCTGGGAGACCTTTCAACCTTCTCAGCTGCCACTGGGTGCATGGATTGGCCCTCGAGACAGCATGGCCAGCCCGCACTGGGTCGAACAAATCAATGGCCTGTGCCGTGCGCTGCCCGGATTTTGTTTGACTGTGGGGTTAACTCAACTGGACAGCCGCCACCATCCGCGCCCTGCAAACGGCGCTGCCAGGCGATCCATGGATTACATCGACACAGCCTGGGTTGACGTGAACCAATCCTTCGACGCGTACTGGGAACAGCGCGGCAAAAACCTCAAACAAAACTGCCGCAAGCAGCGCAACAAGCTTGAGACCGATGGAGTCACAGCAGCGCTGGAGTGCATCACAACACCCCACGATGTTGCACAAGCGATGGTGGACTATGGCAGCTTGGAAGGTGCAGGCTGGAAAGCCGCCAACGGCACCGCGGTGTTGCCAGGAAACGCGCAGGGGCGTTTTTACCGCGCCATGTTGGAGAACTTCTGCCGAGAAGGCCGTGGCCGCATCTACCGCTACCGCTTCAACGACAAAGTGGTGTCCATGGACCTGTGCATCACCAGCGGCACCACGATCGTCATCCTCAAGACAGCCTACGACGAGTCTTACAAAACCGTTTCGCCCTCTTCCCTGATGCGGCAGGATGAATTCCAGGCACTTTTTGGCGAGAAAAACATCAAGCGCATCGAGTTCTATGGCAAGGTGATGGAGTGGCACACGCGCTGGACCGATAATGCGCGCAGCATTTACCACCTCACCGTCTACCGCTGGGGTCTTATCCAACGTTTGCACCGCCAGCTTGCGAGTTGGCGCAAGCCCGTCGGCAGCATTGAAGCTGCACCGACTCCATCAGCTGACACAACGCCCAAGACTTGACCGCCTGGTCGTCAATTGGTTCGCACCGCCCCTTGAATTGAGTTATTCGCCATGAGTTCTGCACAAATTGCCGTTGTCATTCCCCATTTCCAAAGAAAACCCGGTTTACTCGGGGTGGCACTGCGATCCATTTTTTCCCAAAGCCTCGCCTCGCAGGTACACGTGGTGGTGGTGGATGACGAATCGCCAGTGTCCGCTCAGAGCGAGGTCGATCAACTCAGCGACATTCCCAAGCATCAAATCACCATCATTCGTCAAAAAAACGGCGGTGCAGGCTCAGCACGCAACAAGGCCTTGGACAACGTGCCCGCTGGCGTTCAGTTTGTGGCTTTCTTGGACTCTGACGATTCGTGGCGCCCAGGCCATCTGGAGAATGCCGTCGCGGCTTTGAACCAAGGATTTGACGGCTATTTTGCGGACTGGTGGTCTTACAACTTCCCCGAACAAACCAACTTTGAGCGCATTCAAGCCCTCAAAGCGCAAGACCATGTCGCGGTTCCGGGTGCGAAGAGAAGTTATGCACTCGGCGTCACACCGATTGAACACATCATCAAAGACGGTGGCGGTGTGATTCAAACCTCCACGGTGGTCTACAGGTTTCACAAATACCCCCAACTGCGTTTTCGCGAGCAGTTCTACAACGGGCAAGACTTCTTTTTCTGGATGGACTTGGGGGAGCTGGGTGCCAAGTTTGTGTTCTCGTTTGAGGTGGACTGCGACAACGGCGAAGGCATCAACATCTACCAGGGCGCGGGCTGGGGCACTGAGCGTTCCTTGCAGCGTTTGCGCAATGAGCTTTTTGTGTGGACGTCGGCCCGGAAGTTTTACGCCATGAGCCCGGCCCTCTTAGACGCCAACAAACGCACCATTCGCAACCTGCAGCAAGGCGTGGTACGCGACCTGTTACACCGCTTGCGCCACCGCCGCCCCATCTCGGGCAAGCTGCTCGGCGACATCATCCAGATGGACCCGATGATCCTGGTGTTGATGCCTTGGGTACCCATCAAAGTGGTGGTCAATAAACTGCTGCGGCGCAGGTCATGACGGGTTCGCAAGCTGCGCCTTCTGCGCGCAGGGCTGTGGTCTACGCTTTTGGTCAACGCTATTTGGCCTTCGTCATTCAGCTGACCACGTCCATCATCCTGGCTCGGCTGCTGACCCCAGAAGAAACCGGGGTGTTTTCATTGGCCGCCGCTGCGGTGGCCATTGGCACCATCTTGCGGGAATTTGGCACCACCGATTACGTGGTCAGCCAGAAGGACATCTCACCGGAGAAACTGCGCGCCGCTTACACCGTGACGGTGGGTTTTGCCTGGGCGACCGCCGCGGTTCTTTTCGCCATAGCCTACCCCCTGGCCCACCACTACAAAGAACCCGGCTTGGCAACCGTCATGCATGTGTTGTGCCTGAACTTCATGCTGGTGCCACTGGGCTCCACGGCAACCGCTTTGTTGACCAAGTCGCTGCGCTTTGACGTCTTGTTCTGGATTCAAACCATTTCCGTCGTGGTCGGTGCGGTGGTCACCGTGGCGTGTGCGATGGTGGGTTTGAGTTCACAAAGCCCGGCCTGGGGATCGGTGGCTGGCATTGCCACCACCGTAGCGATCCTTTTTGTGCGCGATCCCCGATCCGTTTTGATGGTGCCTGGCCTGCATGACCTGCAGCATGTGCTGCGTTTTGGTGGCACCCTGACCGTGGCCCGTATCGTCGAAAGCATTGCCAACCGCAGCCCTGATTTCATTGTCAGCGGCATGCTTGGGTTTCACGCCGGTGGCGTGCTGAGCAAAGCCAGCAGCCTCAACGCTGGCTTCTACGATTTTTTTGCCTCGGCGGTGGTGCGTGTTGCCACCCCCGTGTTGGCGGCTGCCCGCCACGGCAACGCGGCGGTTGCTGACGGTTATCGCCATGCCATCGTCATGATGGCGGCGGTGCAATGGCTGTTTTTTGGTTTGATGGGCATCACGGCACCAGAACTCGTGCTGGTGCTGTTTGGCAATCAATGGCTGGAGGCCGTGCCTATTTTGCAGATTGGGGCGGTTCAAGGGCTGATTTATGCGCCCTTCATGTTGTGCATCCCATTGCTGACAGCCTGCGGGGCGGCAGCAGCCCAGTTGCGCATCAATCTGGTTTACGGTGCCGTGCTGGTCGCGGCGTTGGCGGTTGGCAGCTTGCACAGCTTGGCCGCCGCGGCAACCCTGTCTGTGGGCGCGCACCTCGTGCGCATGGCCCTTTTCAGCGTCGCCACACGGGAGCAATGCGGCATCTCCACACGCAGTGTGGTGGCAGGCCTCGGGCCCACGGCTGCGGTATGCGCTGTCGCCGCGCTTTGCGCTTTGGCTACCCGGCTGGGCATGAATGCCCTGCAGGGCGCCGCCTGGGTCACACTGACCGCCACGGTCGGCGCCGCCGTCGTTGTCTTCTTGGGCGCGGCCGCTGTCGCTGGACACCCTTTGGTGGACGAACTGCGCCGTTTGCTGACAGCCAGCATGCCCAAACTCAAACCACCGACCGCCTGACGGTTGTCCATCAATGCCCGTTTTTTACGTTCGACTTGCGCCATGACAACTCCACCCCGCGTCGTCGCTTTGTACTTGCCCCAGTTTCATCCCATCCCCGAAAACGATGCGTGGTGGGAGCCCAGCTTCACCGAATGGACCAACGTCACCAAAGCCAAGCCGCTGTACCGCGGCCACGAGCAACCCAATTTGCCGTCTGAGCTTGGTTTTTACGACCTTCGGGTGGCCGAGGTACGCGAAAAGCAGGCCCAGCTCGCACGCGACTATGGTGTGTCCGCTTTTTGTTACTACCACTATTGGTTTGGTAATGGAAAACGTTTGCTGGAGCGCCCTTTTAATGAAGTTCTGGCCAGCGGCAAACCGGACTTCCCTTTCATGCTTTGCTGGGCGAACCAAACCTGGTCAGGCGTGTGGCATGGACTCAGTGGCCGCGTGCTGGCTGAACAAACCTACCCTGGCAAAGAAGACGAAGCGAAACACTTCGCCACCTTGCTGCCCGCGTTCAAGGACCCACGTTACTTGCGTGTCGATGGCAAACCCGTGTTCATGGTCTATGCGCCGATGGAAATGCCCGACACCAAGGCCTTCACGGCGCATTGGCGAGCCTTGGCCCTGGAGGCCGGTTTGCCAGGCATGCATTTTTTGGCCGAACACCCCAACCCACACTGGGACGCGCAAGCGCATGGGTTTGACGCATTCGTTCTCAAACCTTCATTCATGCGAAGGCGATCCTGGGTACCTTGGTCCCAGCCCTGGAAAAAAATAAGCGGAAAAATTCTTGACTTGCGCGGTATGCCGTCCCGGTTTGACTACGCCAAGTCGATGAGCTACTTCTTGCCACAAGACACCGCCCCCAATGCCATCTTGTGTGTGTTGCCCAACTGGGACAACACACCGCGCAGCGGTGCGCGCGGCGTGGTATTGGAGAACGCCACACCAGAGACGTTCGCAACAGCACTGGACCGTGCCTTGGCCAATTCCAAACCCCAGGCCGATGGTCAATCCATGCTCTTCATCAAGTCATGGAACGAATGGGGAGAAGGCAACCACCTGGAGCCCAATCGCAAATATGGACGACGTTACCTGGAAGTATTACGAGACCGACTGGGTTTCAAACCCGACTGACTGATGCTCAAAAAGGATCAGCGCGCCAAGGCGTAGATGCGCTTGACCGCCGAGGCAATTCCAGGCCAGGCCAGCGTGTTTGCAACATCTCGGGCGCTGCGGCCGCGCACCAGGAGATCCTCCTGGCGCAGACCGTCAACCAGACCACTGAGATCCTCCAATGAGTGGAAGAACCATGAGGTTCTCTCATCAGCCAGGTCAAACACCTTGGCTTCGGTAGACAGCACTGTGGCCTTGCCCATGGTCATGGCCAACACCACCGATCCCGAGGTCAGCGTGCGCTCAAAAGGCACCACCACCGCATGCGCCAGAGAAAAGAAAGACGCGACCGCCTCGTCGGCGATGAACTCCAACGCCAAAACGATCCTCTCGTCCGCGGCCGCGGCTGCTTCCAGTTCAGCCTTCAGGCCGGCCTCGTTGGGTTTGCCGGCGATCACCAAGCGAACGTCTCGGCGCTGCACCTTGCCCATGGCCTGCACCAGGGCCATGACGCCTTTGTAGCGGCGAACAGCACCGAAAAAAAGAATGCACAGGGCGTCAGGAGGGATGCCCAACCGCGCCCGTAATGCGCAAGACGCACCTTCGGTGAGGGGGTAACAACCATCGTAATTACCATGTGGCGCCACACTGGCACGGTGCGACAAATCCATGTTCCACGCCGCTTCGAGCTCACGTATTGCGCTGGCACTGTGAACCACCAAATGAGAACAACAGGTCGCGAGCAGGCGCCGGGCGGCCGTCTCGGCCGCGGGGTCTGGGCTTTCATGCGACACCAGGTTGTGAACTGTCCAAACCACCCGCGTTCCCCGCGTACGCACCAGCATCACATCCATCCACAAACACCACTGTTTGAAGCGGCGCAGCAGCGGATTCTGGGGCCACACCATATGGGCGATGAGGTCATTGACCCAATGCAGGTGCAAGGTCTTGCTGTTGCGAACAAGTGCAGGCAGACGGTTTAACGCAAACAGCCCTCGGGGCATGGCATGAAAGCCTACCCTCACCCCCTGCGCAACCAAGGCTTGTGCCAGCAACGATTGGTAAGGATTGCCGGCACGCCAGTCGGGCAAAAACACCACATCGTTGCTTGAATCTGTGCTTTTCATCGTCAAAGTAAGGGGGACATGCGTGTTTTATGGGAGCGAGGTCAGTTTAAGGCAGCAGTTGTTCTGCGTATCATGGCGGTCCTTCCACCGGTCCATTCGCATGTCTGCTTCCGCCTCTGTGATTCGCTTGTCTTTGGTGATCCCTGTGTACAGAGGGGAAAAAACGTTGCCACTTCTGGCCCGCGAAGTACTTCCGTGGACACAGCAAAGTCTGACCCCAGGCGGGCGTCCGTTTGTGGTGTCGGAATTGATCCTTGTTCACGACTGCGGACCGGATAACTCTGATCACGTCATTGAAGCATTGGCGGCAGAGCACGATTTTGTGCGCCCGGTTTGGCTCACCCGCAACAGCGGACAACACCCTGCCACCTTGGCGGGCATGGCCAGTGCCATGGGTGATTGGGTTGTCACGCTGGATGAAGATGGGCAGCAAAACCCAGCCGACATCGGTGCCATGCTGGATGTCGCCCTGAGTCAACACCTTCAGGTGGTGTATGCACGGCCGAGCAATCCACCGCCCCATGGTTGGTTGCGTAATGTGCTCAGCCGAACTGCCAAACGCATCACCAGCCAGTTGTTGGGCAATCCGGAAGCTGGGCGGTTCAATAGCTTTCGTTTGGTGCGAGGTGACATTGCGCGCACCCTGGCGGCCTATTGCGGCAGTGGCGTGTATTTGGATGTGGGTCTGTTTTGGGTCGCTGGACGGGTCGGCCACTGCCTGATTGAACTGCGCGAAGAAATGGACAGGCCCTCTGGTTATTCCTACCTGAAGTTGATCGGCCATTTCTGGAACTTGATTCTTTCAACAGGGACGCGGCCCTTGCGTGTCATCACACTGATGGGTGCGCTGTCGGTTGCGATGGCTTTGCTCCTGGTGATTTATGCCTTACACGGCCGCTATTTTTCGGACCAGGCTGTGCCCGGCTGGGCTTCTTTGCTGATGGCTCTGGCGTTTTTTAATGGGGCAGTGCTGATGGCCATGGGCATCATTGCCGAGTACCTGGCCGTGACGATGAGCATCGTCATGGGCAAGCCCCTTTATGTGGTGAGCCCTCAACCCACACGCAGCGCCCGGTCCGACAAACGGGCCTGAGCTGAGCCTGCTGCACCGACATGAGCCAGGTTTGGGTGATTGGCCAGGGCGGCTTGCTGGGGTCGTCCATCACACGCTTGCTGCGACGGGAGGGACTGCGTCCGTTCTCGCCCGAGCGCGGATGGCCATGGTCCGCTACCGAGGCACTTTGCGAGCAGCTTCGGTTTGAAATCCAGCGTTTTGCAAATCAGTTGCTGCCCGGTGAAACGTGGACGATTTTCTGGGTCGCCGGCCAAGGCAACCTGCACAGCCGCGAAGAAGACTTCGACGCTGAAAGCCGGGCACTGAGCGCTTTGCTGTCCGCCATCGAAGTCACACCCTCGTTGCAAAACGCGGTAGGGCGAATCGCGTTGGCCAGTTCGGCGGGGGCAGTTTACGGCGGTTGTTTGGACCAGCCCATCACCGAGAACAGCGAGGTGTCCCCCTCAACGGCCTACGGTCGGGCCAAGTTGCGCATCGAGGCTGCTGTGAGCGCGTGGGCCAGAGGTCAGAAACAGGGTGGTACAGCTCGCCATGCTTTCATCGGCCGCCTGAGCACCCTCTACGGCCCAGGCCAGGCCTGGGGCAAACAACAAGGACTGATTTCCCACTTGACCCGGCAAATGTTGCGGCACCAACCCTTGCACATCTACGTGCCTCTGAGCACGCAGCGCGACTACCTGCACGTGGACGATGCGGCAAGGATGATGTGGGAGGGAACTCGTCAAATGCGAGATGCTGTGGCTTGTCACATCATTGCTGCGGAACGCGCCACGAGCGTGGCTGAGATCCTCGGCCTTTGCACAAGGCTGACACGCCGCGCGCCGCGTATCGTCACCAGCGCCGCCGCGGCGGGCTCGGTTTACCGGCTTCAAATGACCTTTCAGAGTGTGCGCCCCATCCATAGCGCTCGTTCGCAGGGCCTGATTCCACTTCACATCGGCATTCACCAGGTGCTTGAGGCTGAGCGCAGCGCCCTGGCGCGTGGACCGAAGCCAGGCGGGAGCAACGGGCCATGACAACCCCCACGCCCATTTGGAAGGGTCCAGTGCAGCGCGAGCAAAAGACCTTGGCGCAATTCCTGCGCTTTTTGTGCGTGGGCGTGGTCAATACCATGGTGGGACTCGCCGTCATCTATGCCTGCAAGTATTTCGGTGGCTTTGGTGACCTGGCGGCCAATGCCACCGGTTACGCGGTGGGTTTGTGCGTCAGCTTCACACTGAACCGACGCTGGACCTTTGCCCATCGCGGTGCCGTTGGGCCCGCCGCCCTTCGGTTTTTGACCGTCGCCGCCATCGCTTATGGCATGAATCTGTTAACGGTGATGCTGTGCATACACGGATGGGGTATGAACAGCTACCTGGCACAAGCCTTGGGCGTTCCACCCTACACCCTCACCTCTTTTTTCCTTAGCCGCCTTTGGGCCTTTCGTGCGGAGTCCGCCAGATGAACCAACGTGTTGACCGCTTTTTTCTGCTGGCAGTGGCTGCCGTCAGCCTGTTTTGGGTCAGCCGTTTTTTTGACCGTGGCATGGGTGTGATAGACGAAGGTTTTGTCGCTGCACTGTCCATGCGCATCGTGAACGGCGAGTTGCCTTACAAAGATTTTTTCACTTTGCTCATTCCTGGCGTATTCCTGCTGCACGCCGCACTGTACGAAGTATTTGGTCCGACGCTGTGGATAGGCCGCTGCGTCTTGCTGGTCGTGGCAACAGGCATTCCCGTGTTGGTGTACTTGATCGCTCGCAAACGACTGTCTCCGTTGGCAAGCGCCGTGGCGGCCGGATTGAGTTTGATCTGGGGGCCGCATGCACTGGAGCACATCAACCATGCCAACTACAACTGGTTGGCCAGTTTTTTTGCCTTGATCGCCTTGTGGCTGACGGGCCGATGGGTGCAGTCGCCGGGTCACACACACTGGTTCAATGCCAGGTTGTGCGGGATTGGTTTCGCTTTGGGCCTGTCCATCCTGTTCAAACAAACCATTGGTGGCTACGCTTTCATTGCGATCGCTTTGTTCATGCTCTGGTTCCAAACCGGTTGGGATCGGTTGCGCGCGTGGGTGTCGATGAGTGCAGGGGCTTTGGTCGTTCACCTACCAGTTCTGGTGTGGCTGGGCTGGCATGGTGCGCTGCCTGAAATGTTCCGCCACATCTTGATCATTCCGTTGTCCGATTTCTCCAAAGGCGGCGCCCACCCTTACCCCGACATGTGGCCTGTCTGGCCGGGCTTTCCTTCGGTGAATTTGGATGTGAGCACCACATTTTTGGCGTGGATGCCCTGGTGCTACGCGGCGGTGGCGTTGTGGTGGGTGTTAGATGTGGTTCGCGCGCGCTCCGCCAAAGAAGCAGACACCTCTGAGCATCAAACAGCACGCGCTCAGGAGGCCTTGGTTCTGCTCTACAGCAGCTTCGCTTTCCTAGGCAATTTTCCGCGCGCGGATTACGGACATCTTCTGTACAACATGTCAGCAGGTTACGTGGTGCTGATCATTCTGGCCAGCCGTCTGCATGCCCGTTTGACCCATGCGGCAGGCGCTAAAGTCGCTCTGGTGGTGATGGGCCTCTTGGCGTTGCTGTTGGCACGTCCGATGGTGGAGCAAGGCATACGAACACCCTTGTGGACCTTGGGCAAGAGGGACACGGCCTGGCCCCATCCTCGAGCCGGCGTCAAAACGTCGGCCCACGACGCCCAAGTTTTTACGCAAGTGATAGGCGAGATGGAGCGGATCAAAAAAACCGGTGCGCGCATCTTCGTGCTGCCCAATGCACCGCTGCTGTCCTTCCTGGCCGATGTACCCAACCCGACCCGCTACGACGTGTTGATGCCCGGTAACTATGAACCACACACCATGCAGGAGCTGAAGGCTCTGCTCGATCAAGGCCACATCGAGTGGATCGTTTGGCGCCATCGTCCCATGGACGATCTGGTGCTGGCGGACTATGAGCCCGAGTTTGCGGCGTTTTTAACGCATCGCTACCTGTCGGTGCGGCGTATTGACGATTACGAGTTCTTAAAATTGCGGACCGTCCGTCCGTGACTCTTTCGCATCCAATCAAGTGACGCCTGCCGCTGCCCACCCTCCCCACGCCCGCCTGGCCGAACTGGATGCTTTGCGCGGCTTGGCCGCCATGGCGGTCGTGCTGTTCCACTACTTCACAAAATTCGATGAGCTCTTTGGGCACACCACGGCCCCGTTGTTGACCCTGCCCTGGGGCAGCATTGACGGCGTCCGGCTGTTCTCCTCGGGCCACTACGGCGTGAACCTCTTTTTCATGATCAGTGGTTTTGTCATCTTCATGACCTTGGAACGCACGAACAAACCCATGGACTTCGTGGTGTCACGTTTCAGTCGCTTGTTTCCGGCATATTGGGTGGCCGTCACCCTCACTTTCGGCGTGGTGCTGATGTTGGGCCTGCCCGGCAAAGAGACCACCTGGTCTCAGGCGCTGGCCAACTTGAGCATGGTGCACAGCTTTTTCAATGTGCCGCATGTAGACGGTGTGTACTGGACGCTCGAAGTGGAACTGCTGTTTTACGCCTGGGCATTTTTGGCCTACCGGCTCGGCTGGTTGCACAGAGTCCATGCCCTGCTGCTCGCGGCGATGGGCCTGCGCCTGGTTTATTTCATTGCTGCAGAGTACTTCCGCGTGGACTTGCCGTGGATCGCCAGCCGCTACCTGATCCTGAATTTCATCGCCTGGTTTGCGCTCGGGGTCATGGTTTACCGCTTGTCTGGCCGAGCTTCGATGGGAAGCAATACCCGCGGCGCCGACTTGGGCGTAGCAGCTTGTGCCATCGGATTGCTCTGCATCGTGCACAGCCCTTGGATTGGCTTGCTGGCACTGGCATTCGCCACGGTACTCTGGGGCGCGGCCAGTGGCCGCCTGCCCTGGTTGGGGAACCGCGTGCTCTTGGGCCTTGGCATCATTTCCTACACCTTGTATCTGGTGCATGAAAACATCGGCTGGGCGGTGATGCGACCGCTGCAAGCCGCTGGCTGGTCCAGCCTGGCCTCGATCGGGGCCGCGATGCTGTTGTCCCTCCTCCTCGCCACCGCGCTCACCCTGCTGGTGGAGCGCCCCGCCATGGCATGGATACGTCGTCGCTACAAACAACAACAGGCCGGCATGCCTGCCGTGGTGGGGCCCACCGCCCCATGACCGCCGCCCCACTTGCCGACGGGCGTAAGAAACCAGTGGTGACAGCGGGCACTTGGCTTGCGGGCATCACGAGCCTGCTGTGTTTGCTGTTGTCGGGCCTCCTGGCCCTGCACCATCCTTTGTCGCCCGCATGGGCCATCGTCGGCGTGGCGATGCTGACAGGCCTGGCCGTCTGGCAGCCTCGCTGCGTTTGGTGGTTGCCGCCCGCACTGCTACCTTTGATTGGACTTGCGCCCTGGACCGGTTGGATCGTGTTTGAAGAATTCGATCTGCTGCTTTTGGCTTTGCTGGCTGGCGGTTATGCCAGACTGGTGATGTCCACCTGGCAGCCTGAGCCTCTGCAGGCGACAACCAATCCAAAATCCCGACGCCGCCAGGTGAGTCCCCAAGGGGCTTTTGCCCTGGTTGTGCTGACGGTTTTGCTCTTCGCCACGTCAGTAGCCGTGTCGATGTTCCGTGGCTTTGACGATGCTGGCGGCTACTACTGGGGCTGGTTCCAGGGCTACCACGAGCCCATGAACAGCCTGCGTTTGGCCAAACCTTTTTTCTTGGCCTGGTTGTGGTGGCCCTTGTGGCGCGTGGCGCAGCGAACTGCGCCAGCCGCCTCCACCGAGGCCCTTAGCCTGGGCTTGTTGCTCGGCATGGCGTGCGTTGGCTTGATAGCGCTGTGGGAGCGTCTGGCCTTCACGGGGCTGCTCAACTTTTCCACCGACTACCGAACCACTGCACTCTTTTGGGAAATGCATGTGGGCGGTGCGGCGCTGGATGGCTTTTTGGCCTTGACCGTGCCATTTGTACTGCGCGAGCTCCTGCTTGCTGGGTCGACTTTGCGCTGGATGTTGGCCGCCAGTGTGATGTTGCTCGCCGCCTATGTGAGCCTCACGACCTTCTCGCGTGGCGTTTACCTCGCCGTGCCTTTGGGCCTGGGTTTGACGGCATGGCTGCACACCCGGCAAACCCCTCGTCATGCCCGCGAAGTCGGGAATCCTCTCGGTGCCTCCGGCGCAAGCACAGCCATGTCCGCACAGCAGACGCCACCGCGCGGCCGCCTAAGCGTCATCAACAGCGCGTGTTGGGTGCTGCTCTTCATGGCACTGGCGACCTGGATGTTCCCCACCAGCGGTTACAGGGGCATGCTGGCCTTGCTCGGCAGCCTGGGGCTGTTGATGCTGATGCTGCCGCGTTTGCGCCTGCTCGGTCTCACGCAGTGGGGCATCGTTTGTTTGGGTGCTGCGCTTTTGTCGGTCTGCGCATGGGGCACTGCCTGGTTCGTTCCCAAAGGGGCTTACATCGCCTACGCCTTGATTGCCACCGGGACTGCGGTCGCAGTGGCAAGCGGCTACCTCCGATTGAATCAGTTGCCAACAAGCCGCAGCAACATGCTGGCCACCATCGGCTTGCTCGCCACCTGGGCCACCATGGTGGCCGTGGCCACCCACTGGGGAGGTGAATCAGGTGGTGCGCGCGCTGCTGCGGTTGCCATTGGCCTGCTGTTACTGATGGCGACGCTCTTGTTTCTACAGCGTCGAAAAAGTAAGCCGGACGACACCCTCCTGCTTCCCCCCTGGCGCGGGCAACTCGCCTTGTTGGTCACCATGGCCATCAGTGGCGCCCTGGTGGCGGTGTTCGCCGGCGGCGCCTACATGGGGGATCGTTTTTCCACCGGCGGGAAAGACTTCGGTGGGCGATTGATGCACTGGCAAATTGGGATCAACGCACTGACCAGCCCCTGGGACTGGGCTTTGGGCAAAGGGCAGGGTCGCTTTCCTGCGAGCCACTTCAACTCCGGACTGGTTGAGGACCAAACCGGCGACTACCGTTTGCGTCAAGAAGCCAGCGGCAACGCCTACTTGGTGATGAGTGGCGGCAAACACATTCTGGGCTGGGGCGAAATGTTCCGCATGTCTCAGCGCGTTGACGCTCCACTGGACAAGACCCAAGTTCAATTCGATGCGCGTGTCAAAACACCCGTTACCTTGCATTTCGAGGTCTGCGAAAAACACCTGCTTTACAACAACGCGTGTTTGATCAAACAAGTCGAGGTCAAACCCACCACAGACGCTACGTCATGGCAGCGTTTGAATGCTGTACTCGAGGGTGACCGCAACCCGAGTCGAGGCCCGCTTTGGGCACCCAAGCTGATCATGTTCTCCGTTGGTGTCTACACCAACGGTGCTGTGGCCGAGGTCGACAACCTCAAGCTGATGGACAGCAGTGGCAGCAACCTGCTGGGCAACAGTGACTTCGCCAAGGACCTGGCGCAGTGGTTTTTCACCAGCGACCGCCACCACATGCCCTGGCACATCAAAAGCATGTTCATGCATGTGTTTTTTGACCAAGGCCTGGTCGGACTCCTGCTGTGGTTGGCGCTGGGTGCCGGTGCGCTGTGGCGGCTGACACTGGGCAATGCCCGCCAACACAGCTTGTCGCCCGCCATCGCGGGCGGCTTGCTGGGTTTTGCGGTGGTCGGACTGTTTGACAGCTTGCTGGACGTGCCGCGCCTTGCCGCGCTTTATTACCTGCTGGTATTGGTGGCGCTGGTACTTCAATCACCCAACCCCAAAAAAGGAGCGTCTCAATGAGTGGGCGGCTTTTCACAAAGTACTCTTTGTATGGTCATGCGGTGATGGTGATGGCCGCCACGCTGTTCATGAGCGGCGCCACGGCTGCCCCCCTGTCTACCACCAATCAGAACATCGACCCTGCCGTCGTGCCCAAACAGGCGGTGATGCAAGTCGGCCCAGGCCGCGCCATCACCACACTGCGCGAAGCTGCGCGGCAGGCCCAAGACGGCATGCTGATCGAAGTGGACGCTGGCCGCTATTTCCGCGACGTCGCGGTGTGGACGCAGAACAACCTCACGCTGCGTGCAGTCGGCGGCCGTGTCCAGTTGGTGGCCGGCGGCGCCTCTGCCGAAAATAAAGCAACCTGGGTGGTGCGCGCCCAGAACATGACCGTGGAAGGTTTTGACTTTGAGGGTGCCGCCTCCACACACCACAACGGCGCGGGCATTCGGTTTGAACGGGGCTCACTGCGTATCCGCGACTGCAGCTTCAGCCACAACCAAATGGGTGTGCTGACGGCGGACGAACCCATCTCCAATCCCCAATCCACGCTGGAGATCGAAAACAGCGAGTTCTCACACAATGGCCGCCCCGACGGGCACAACCACCAGCTGTACGTCGGCCGAATGGCGCGCCTGACGGTCACGGGCAGCTACTTTCACCATGGTCGCGTCGGTCATTTAATCAAAAGCCGCGCGGCGGTGAACCATATCCACTACAACAGGCTCACGGATGAGGTAGGCGGCAATGCCAGCTACGAACTGGAGTTCCCCGAAGGTGGTGTGGCCACCGTGGTGGGCAACCTCATTGTTCAGGGCTCACAAACCCAGAACCCCCACCTGATTGCCTTCGGTGCGGAAGGCCTGCGCTGGCCGCGCAGCGAGCTGTACCTCATCAACAACACCTTGGTCGACAACTTGCCCAAAGGCGGTGTTTACCTGCGCACGGCACCGGGCACCCAGATCATCAAAGCAGTGAACAACCTGCTGGTGGGCGGGAAAGAGGGCATCGCTCCCTTCAAATCGGGTTGGGTCTTCAACAACTTCAATGCCGATTGGGATGAGTTTGTGCTTGCCGCACGTGAGGACTTTCGACTCAAACCCAAATCCCGTTTACGGGGGCGCGCGGTGGATCCTGGTGCGGGTCCCGAACTGCCAGGTGGATACGCCGACGAATGGCCCCTGGTCCCCAAACAAGAGTACCGCCATCCCCGACAGGTTTCCGCCCCCTTGGCACCCAGCAAAAATATAGGTGCGTTTATGCAGTGACAATCCTGTCTCTGCGATTGATCCCACTCCAACATGACCTCCACCACTGCCTCCCCCACACTGACACTCGGCTCGCCGCAGTTCACCGACCCCCGTTTTACTGCTTTGGCGGAAAAAGAAGGCGTTGTCAGCGCATGGACCCTGGCTGTGTCGCAACACGGCAAGAACGCGGCTCGGGGTGTGCGGGGCGCGTTTGCCGTGGGCTTGAAAGACGACGCAGGCCGCGTTTTTTTGGCGGTGGACCGGTTTGCCCAACAAACGCTTTGTTATCGGGTGGTTGAAACCGCCACGGGCCCTGAGCTGCGATTCGCTGAACGCGCTGACACACTGGCGGCGCTGGATGGCCACCCGGCGCAGATCGATCCACAAGCCATCTTCGACTACCTCTACTTCCACTGCATTCCCTCTCCGCGCACTATTTTTAAAGGTGTTTACCGTTTACCTGCGGGCCACAGCGCCTGGTTTGAAGCGGGCCAGTTACAGGTGGCTGCTTATGCAACGCCGCAATTTGAGGAGCCGCGCAGCGGCAACTTTGAACAGCTCAAAGACGAGTTTCAGTCGCTGCTGCAACAAGCGGTCGCCACCCAACTCGATGGCAGCAAAGCGGCCTGTTTTCTGAGCGGCGGCACCGACAGCTCCACGGTGGCCGGCATGATTGGCCGCGCCAATGGCCAGCCCGCGGCCACCTACTCCATCGGCTTTGAAGCCGAGGGGTATGACGAAATGGCCTTTGCCCGCATTGCCGCCAAACAGTTCAATACCGAACACCATGAGTACTACGTGACGCCTGGCGACTTGGTGCGCAGCATCCCGCAGGTGGCGCAGCACTACGACCAGCCTTTTGGCAACTCCTCCGCCCTGCCCGCTTACTACTGCGCCAAGATGGCCCGCGACGACGGCGTGACCAAGCTGCTGGCCGGTGACGGTGGCGACGAACTCTTTGGTGGCAACAGCCGGTATGCGAAACAGCGGGTGTTTGGTTGGTACCAAGCCATTCCTTCACCGCTGCGCTCCCTGGTCATGCAGCCGCTGTTCGAACAAACCCCCGTGGGCAAGTTGCCGCTGCTAAAGAAAGGCACGAGTTACATCGAGCAGGCCAAAGTACCCATGCCCGACCGCTTGCAGATGTACAACCTGCTGCTGCGCCTGGGAGTGCAGGACGTGCTCACGCCCGCCTTCCTGTCGCAAGTGGATGTGCAAGGCCCTGCGAAACATCAGCGCACGGTGTGGTCTGAGGTCAAAAACGCCAACGACCTGAACCGTACTTTGGCCTTCGATTGGCGCTACACCTTGGGTGAAAGCGACTTGCCCAAAGTGCGTGAAACCACGCGGCTGGCCCACGTGGCGGTCGGTTTTCCTTTTTTGGACGACAGGCTGCTCGACTTCTCGCTGAAGCTGCCTCTGCACTACAAACTCAAAGGTTTGAAGCTGCGCTGGTTTTTCAAGGAAGCGCTGCGTGGCTTTTTGCCTGACGAGATCATCACCAAAAAAAAACAGGGCTTCGGTTTGCCTTTTGGCGTGTGGCTGACACGCACGCCGGCTCTGCGCCAATTGGCCGAGTCCTCCTTGAACAGCCTCGCCCAGCGCCACATCGTGCGCCCGGCCTTCATCCAGTCGCTGCTCAATGAGCGCCTGAATGAGCACCCTGGGTACTACGGCGAGATGGTGTGGATTTTGATGATGCTGGAACAGTGGCTGCAAAAGCATGCGCCGGGTTACGCGCTGGAGAAAAGTTAAGGACCCTCTGCATCAATCGTTTGCTGATGGCGCGCCTCGGATTAAAGCGACATGCAAGGCGCAGCACCACAGCCACAGCCCCGCTATGCAGGCTGTGTAAATAGTCTGGTGTGACCGGTAAAGCAGACGCCCCGCGCAAGCGGGGCGTTTTGTTTTGGGCAAAGCAAACAAGGGCCTCAGCCCCGCAGCGCCGCTCGCATCCAGTGCGAACCTT